>TARA_R110002126_G_scaffold272886_1_pt1 | contig 130976 bp, 111 predicted proteins | sample TARA_R110002126 | Tara Oceans TARA_R110002126 (sample SAMEA4397536) | marine metagenome | biome: Polar Biome; feature: [DCM] deep chlorophyll maximum layer (ENVO:01000326); material: water (ENVO:00002006), including particulate matter (ENVO:01000060) such as... | depth 30 m
CTAAGATTTAAGGTTTTGCTGTCTCATCGATGGGGTCCACTATAATCTTCTTCTGATGCTCCGCATTAACCGTATACAGCTCTTCATTCACCGAGTGCAGCTCTTCATTGGTTGATTGCAATTCCTCGTTGGAGGCTAAAAGCTCTTCATTGGTCGACTGTAACTCTTCGTTGGTTGTGCCCACTTCCTCAATGGTTGCTTGCAAAGATTCTTTGGTACTTGCCAGCTCCCTTTCTAACTCACTCAGCATTTGATCTGAAGCTTCATGTGCTTTTCTGATGTAAACATTTTTTTTCTTGTGACTTACTTTGTGCTCTTTAAATTGTATCAAAACAAAAATAACTTGTGATTTCTGATCAAAAATAGGTTTAACAACCATACAAATAGCTAGCACTTCCTCTGCGACTTTAATTTCTAAACCCACATAATCTAACTCTTTTTTATCAATATTCACGCGATGAAGCGCCGTGCTTAATAACGGCTTTAATTGAGGAAGAATCATATGAACAATATCTGTACTCATGCGTCCACTATCCACCGAAAGAAAACGTTTTGCCTGACCAAAAATATGCATTAAATTACGTTTGTTATCGATCAACAAAGCGTTCTGATAGGTTTGTTCAAGTAATAAATCGTAGGCGTAATTGGGTAGCTCTCCACGCGGTGAAGACGCTAGCATATTGGAAGCGTGCGAAGGGAAACTATTTTTACTGGATGAATCGTGAAGTATATTCCTCGTTGACAAAGAAAGGGCCTGACTCACATGCTCAATTTTTTTGAAAATCTTCCAATTCGTATTAACAATACATAAATCAATACCAATATCAGCGATAGTTTCGCTTGAACCTAAAAACAAATACCCTTCAACATTCAATGAGAAACGTAAAAAACCAAGAATTTTTTGCTGCGTCTGCGGTTGAATATAAATTAAAAAATTGCGGCAACTGATCAAGGCCATACGTGTCAGCGGTGGGTTCGTAATTAAATTATGTTGTGAAAAAACCACCTGATTACGAAGCATGGAATTAATTTGATACCTGCCATCATGGGTTACTGTAAAAAACTTTTTCAATCGCTCCTCAGAAACACCTTCGATTTGTCGTTCATCATAGATTGCCGCACTGGCAAAATCGATCGAGCTTTTATTTAAATCGGTACCAAAAATTTTTAATGTAGCGCGTAAGTTTTTTTCCTCCATGTATTCTAAAAAAAGCATCCCCAAGGAATACACCTCCTCGCCTGTGGAGCAAGCCGTAATCCATACTCGTATTTCCTGATTATTTTGATGATGCTGCTCAACAATCTGAGGAACCACTTTTTCCTTCAGCAAATCAAAGGCCGCCTCATCCCTAAAAAAACTGGTGACACCAATTAATAAGTCTTTATAAAGAAAATCTACTTCTTGAGTATCATGGAGTAACAGGTCTTTATATGCGTTTAAATCGTGTAACTCCACCGCTTGCAAGCGACGCTCAAGTCGCCTCGAAATAGTCGCGGTTTTGTATAAGCTGAAGTCAACCTTATGTGCCGCTTTCAATAGGCTAAATATTTTGGCAATCGGTGACGTTGGATCGAGTGCCGTATCCGGTTGAATCAGATGTTGTTTGCTTGGATTTTTCATGAATTTGACGACGGTGCCCGGCATATCAGCAACATCTAAAATAATATCCACACATTTCGTGGTAATTGCATTGCGTGGCATACCATCAAATTGTGACGTATCCGGGTTTTGAACGATGATAAGGCCACCCGCCTTTGCAACTTCCATGATACCTTTAGAACCATCACTTCCTGTACCTGATAGAATAATCGCAATCGCTTTTTTTGTATATTCACGCGCCAATGAAGCAAAGAAGATATCAATCGGCAAGTTAAGACTGTGGCCTCGTTGTTGCTCCGTCAATCTTAAATGACCATCTTGGATATGCATGTTTTGCTTTGGCGGAATCAGATAAATCGTATTGGATTCAACACGCATACCATCTTTGACCGGAAAGATATTCATATCCGTGTTACGTGCAAGCAGCTGATCCATGAGACTTTTAAAGTCCGGTGATAAATGCTGAATTACCACAAAAGCAGCGCCCGTATTAGTGGGCATTTGATCGAAATAATCCTGAATGGCTTCTAAGCCACCGGCTGAAGCACCAATGGCAATCACGTATGGCGGCTTAACGGAGTTTTTTGATTTTTTTTTAACCGAAGGCTTGGAAGCTATCTTTTTGCTTGGCATTTGCCTTTTCCCTTGAACACAAAAGAGCTTAAAATAGCTTGTTATTTTGGACACATCTATCTATGTTAGTCAACACACGACTTTAGACGCATTTTATTTTACAAGGACGTATAAACATGAAAACAATGCTGATTGCTGTAGCCGGCGCATCAGGCTCAGGTAAAACCACCATCGCACGCAAACTTCACCAACATTATGGCGAGGACCAATGCCTCACCCTATCTTCCGATAATTATTACAATGACTTGCGTCACTTATCACAAGCAGAACGAGATGCGATTAATTTCGACCATCCTGACAGCATTGATTTTGAACTTTTAGCGCAGCACATCCAATTACTCAAACAAGGTGAAAGCATTGATATGCCCACCTATGATTTTGCAACGCATGCCCGTCAAGAACAGACCGTGCGTGTATCACCTAAATCTATGATTATTATCGAGGGTATTTTGATTTTACATCCAGCATGCCTTACACGCTTATATGACACCAAAGTCTTTGTGGATGCGGATACTGATGTATGCTTGGTGCGACGTCTGAGACGCGACATCACTGAACGTGGAAGAGATATGGAAGATATATTGACTCAATATATGCAACACGTAAAACCCATGTTTGATGCGTTTGTAGAGCCATGTAAAGCTTCAGCCGAGCTTGTGATAAATACTACACGTACATGTGATATAACGCCTTTGATTGCAAATATAGATAACAAGATTCAAGCCGCACGACGCGTAGATTTAAGCATGTTTGCTCCTCCACACACCACAACGCCTCAAACCGAGCTATACCAAGGGAATTACACCTATTGGTCTTAAATATCAGCACAAACTAAACACGATTAAAATAAACCTGAGAGATACGCCTTGGTTAATATTACCCTCACGAATCATACCGAAGATACCGCACTGAAACATGTAACGATTGATATCCTAACGGGCCTTGTTACACTTTCAGACGGACGTCAACTAAACAACATACACGCCCTTGACCATGAACCGTTCACGCACCCCCTCTTACTTGAGCCCTACACACCCAAACCCAATCATCAGTTTGATTACACCTATGATGATCTCAATGGATTATTTTACAGCGCGATTTTTGTGTACGCTGCCCTCATCCATACGGACGCCCCCTTGGCATGTCAGTTTTCGATCAAACCGTCTGCTCAATTTAAACAATCACGCGCTATAGACAACCTTTATTTATCATTAAACTATCGTAAAACATCAAACAGTACGATTACCCTAGAAGAACTGAACCGTTTTACGAGTAAACACTTAGGTCTACCTTTCTTTTTTTCTAACGATCTGATAATTCATGAAAGTAACATCACGCTCGATAAACTACCTGTCAACGTTGATGCTGATTGTTTGTTCGAGGCAACACCGGAAGCTATCCAAGCCCTCAACACACCCGTCGATTTAACGTGTTATGAACTACGTTATATCGACCCTGTGATTGGGTTCGGCGTTTTCGCCCGAACGCTTATCAAAAAAGATACATCCATGAGCATTTATGCAGGTATTAAAACGCTTAAACCATCCAGCTCACTTGTTTTTTTATTTGAGAAAAAATTGGACATGCTTAATTTAAGCACGAATGCCAAACAACAAGGTAACCTCACACGTTTTATTAATCATGCTCCAACCACCACAAAAAATAAAAAACATAGGATTGCTAACACCCAAAATAAGCGACATTGCTTAAACGGCATTGAATTTATTGATTTTATTACAACAAAAGATATCCTTCCAGGAGAACAGATTTTTACCGATTATTCCCTCCCTTATTTTGGAAGAATAGAGCCGATATACTTCAATCATCATGGACGCGTGATTCATACTCAATTCAACATCAACAGAAGACGCGACAAACTAGAGCACATCAGAAGCATGGCGAGTGAAGGCTTTCAAGTAGCACTGCGTTATGTGTGGGTGAGATGGTTGGCAATACTCGGTGTTATTGTCAGTACGGTGACGCTCCTGCAGTACTTATGAGGTCCCAGAGCAAAAGCATGGTGTCAGCTGTTATGTTTTGTTGTGCTATACTACAAATGTAGCGTTTGAACACAAAGGGGTGAGTTATGGGTATTCCTATACGAATAGATGATGAAATTTATAGTGACGCAAAAAAAGTCGCAAAAGCAGAATGTCGTTCCGTTCCTGGACAAATTGAGTTCTGGGCAAAAATAGGGCGTTGCGCTTTAGATAATCCCGATCTACCTATTGAATTTGTGAAAGACTTGTTGGTGTCGAAAAATATGGATAAATCGCTAGCCGAGCCATTTTGTTTTGACGAGGACGAGGATGAGTGATGTCTGATATTATCATTAGCCAAATGCCAGCATTTAAAAAATCTTACAAAAAACTTCATCAAGCACATAAAAATATTGTAAATAACACAATAAAGCTGATTGTTTCTGATCCTGAAATTGGAGAACAAAAGAAAGGAGATTTAGCGGGTGTTTATGTATATAAATTCAAAATAAACAGACAGGAAGTGTTATTGGCATATGAATGGGATCCTGGCGAAAGGATTTTAGTTGCCCTTGGTATGCATGAAAATTTTTATCGGGATTTAAAGCGATAAATTTAACCAAGGATTTTGTCCTGTGTGTCATGAAGTCAAGACTGCTTTTTAGCCCTCATTTGTTCTTGCCAGGTTTGTAGCATCACATAAAACGACGGTACAAAAACAACAGCTAAACAAGTAGAGGCAAGCATCCCACTACTCACAGCAATACCAATCGAGCGGCGTGCATTGGCACCCGCGCCGCTTGCAAACACCAGCGGCATCATCCCTAGAATAAACGCAAACGATGTCATCAAAATTGGACGGAAGCGTTTTTTAGCTCCAATAAGCGCTGCATCAATAATCGATTTTTTATGAATTTCGCGTTCTTCTCGGGCGACTTCCACAATCAAAATTGCATTTTTAGCAGCAAGCGCAATTAATAATAAAATACCGATTTGAGTGTACATATTATTAGATATTTTTAAGAGCAGTAGCACCGCAACGGTTCCAATCAATGCGAGTGGCACACTGAATATAACCGCTAACGAGGTAATCCAATTTTCATATTGACCAGCCAAAATTAAGTACACAAGCACCAAGGAAAGCAGAAAAATATAATAACTCATATTTCCAGATAATTTTTCTTGATACGCGGTACCCGTCCACTCAAACGACATGCCTTTGGGTAAAATTTGTTTTGCTAATTTCTCGAGTACATCAATCGCCTGTCCCGAACTATAACCTGTGCCAGCCATGCCATAGATATTACTTGATGGGTATAAATTATAAAGCGAAATAATCGAAGGCCCAACGGCCGGATACATATTGGTGAGCGTACCTAAAGGCACCATTTCTTGTTTATTATTTCGTACATAATAATTTCGTACGTCATCAATAGTCATACGTGAGCTGGCATCAGCCTGCACATACACTTGAAATACTTGACCAAATTTAGCAAAAAGATTCACAAACGAAGAGCCTAAATAGGTTTCTAACACACCCGTTGCATCTCCGACACTCACGCCTAATGACTCAGATTTTTGTCTATCGATTGGGGCTATAAGTTGCGGCGCACTGGCTCTAAACGACGTCATCAAATTTTTAAGCTCAGGCTGCTTTCGTGCATAGTCTAATAATTCGTCCGTTGCACTTTGTAGTTTCTGATAATCAAAGCTTCCGTCTTGCAATTCAATTTGCATCTGAAAGCCCCCCGATAACCCAAGCCCTTGAATGGGAGGCGGTACCAGAACCAAAACGCCGGCATCTAACGTTTGTGCTGCAATCTCGTTTAATTTTTCATAGAGCGTTTTGAGGTCGCCGTTTTTGCCACGTTTGGCCCAGTCTTTAAAAATAATATAAACAGCACCTCCATTGGCAAGTGTTGCGTTATTATCCAGTAATGAAATACCGTCGATACCAATCACGTTTTCGACTGCTTCAATCTTTTTTGCCTCACGCGTTAATTGCTTAATTAACGATTTTGTTCGCTCTAACGATGCACCATCAGGCAATTGAACATTAAGCATCATGTAACCTTGATCTTCAATCGGAACAAAGCCCGTCGGGATCCGCGTCAGCCCTATAATAGCAAGTAGGACCAGCCCTCCTCCAATCAGACACACTTTTCCGCTATGATGAACCACGTGTTCGATGTAATCTGAGTAACGTTTTTCTAATGGATTATAGATATTATCAAATGTACGAAAAACAAGATTCTTAGGCTTGTCAGACAGAACCGTCGGCTGCAACCACATGGCACACTGCGCGGGTTTCAAGCTCACGGCATTAATCGCACTGATAAATGCCGTGGCTGCAATCACCAAGGCAAATTGCGCATACATAGCACCTGTTAATCCCGGAATAAAGCCTGCTGGCACAAACACAGCCATCAAAACCAACGTAATACCAATAATAGGCCCCATAAGTTCTGACATGGCTAAAATGGATGCTTTTTTAGGCGAATGCTTCTGCTCTATTTTTTGCGTCACGCCCTCAACAATCACAATCGCATCATCAATCACAATCCCGATGGCAAGCACCAGCGCAAACAACGTTAATAAATTAATCGAATAACTTAAAACAAGCATGGCAAAAAAAGCACCAATAATCGTCACCGGCACGGTTGTAGCTGGAATTAATGTGGCTCGTGCATTTTGTAAAAATAACAAGATAACCAACAACACCAAAAATCCAGCCTCAAAAAGCGTATGATAAACCTCATGAATGGACGCGTTAACGAACATTGTGGTATCAAATGGAATCGCATATTCAATGCCTTCAGGGAATTTTTTTGCCATCTTCGCCACCGTTTTTCGAACATCTTCGGCCACGGTTAATGCATTGGCTTCTGGCAATTGATAAATCGCAATCGCCGCTGTGGCTTTATTATTTAACGTCGCAAACTGATTGTAACTCGAAGCACCTAATTCAACTCGTCCTACATCACGTATACGAATCGTCTTAGCGCTGCGGTTAATTTTACTATTGGTCAATTTTTCTGTTTGATTGGGATTGGTTGCGTCGCTTCGGACAATAATATCCGCAAACTTATTGGGGTCTTCAATTTGACCCGGTACGTTCACCGTAAATTGAAAGGCCTGATCGCCTGTCGTTGGGTTGCCTCCGACTTGCCCTGCCGAAATTTGTTTATTTTGATTTTTAATTGCATCCAGCACATCACTTGGATTCAGTGAGTAGGCATACATTTTTTTAGGATCAAGCCATACGCGCATGGCATAGTTACCTGCACCGAATACCGCAACATTTCCAACACCCGGTAAACGTGCAAGCTCATTTTGCATATTAATCGTTGCATAATTATTGAGAAACAAACCATCAAATTCATTGTTTTTAGCCGTCAACGTCACAAATTGTAAAATTGCTGTGGATTTTTTTTGAACGACAACCCCTTGTTTTTGCACTGGATCGGGTAATTGCGCCATGGCCGCTTGCACGCGACTTTGCACGAGCACCTGTGCAAAATTCATGTCGGTTCCAATTTTAAACGTGATAACCAGGGTGTAATTACCACCATTTGTGCTGTTTGACTGCATATACAACATATCTTCAACGCCATTCACCTGCTTTTCTATCGGCAGAGCAACGGTCTTAATCAGCGTTTTTGAGTCAGCACCTGGGTAGCTTGTGGTCACCTGAATGGTTGGTGGCACAATTTCGGGATACTGTGATATAGGTAAGATTTTTATCGCAATCAGACCTAAAAAAACAATCACAATCGCAATCACGTTAGATAATATCGGACGCTCAATAAAAAACTTAGAAATCATGCGGTTGTCTTCTTCTGATTATCAAATATGGGATTCACTAACTTGCCATCGGATGCACGCTGAAGCCCTTTGACAATAATATGGTCGGTGGCTTGAATACCACGGGATATAGCATGTATACCGTTTTCAAGCGGTCCAAGCACGACACGCTTAAGTACCACACGATTGTTTTTATCAACCGCTAACACATAAGGCCCAACTTGATCATATTGCAGCGCCGTGTCAGGCACGGTAAGCCTAGGCACAGGTGAATCAACCGCAATCTTGATTTGAACAAACGAACCCGGAATCAAAGCATACTCCGTGTTCGGCAATAAGGCTCTAAACTCTAATGTTCCGGTCGATGCATTAAGACCGGTGTTAATAAAATCAATCTTACCTTTAAATTTATACTCCTTGCCCGAGGGTAGATTAATTTCAACAGGTACTTGTCGAATCACTTTTTCATCAATATTTTGCTCTTTCATCGCCGCTCTTAGACGAATCAAATCAATTTCGTTCAAATTAAAATAAACATAGATAGGATCCAGCTGTTCAAGCGTTGCCAAAATAGTCGCTGCACCGTGTCCCACTAAATTTGACTTATCCACTAAGTGCCGCCCAACGCGACCACTAAACGGTGCTTTTACCCGTGTATAACTTTGATTAATTTGAGCAAGAATTAAATTCTCTTCTGCTTTGGTGACATCGGCCGTTGATGCCTCACTTTTAGCTAACCATTTTTCAACATTACTCTTGGATGTGGCATTTTGTTTATACATGCGTTGTTGACGCACATATTCTAAGGCATCGTACGTATGGGTTGCTTTTTTCGAAGCCAGCTCGGCTTCGGCTTCTTTTACTTTGGCACGATAAGGCTCGGGTTCAATCAAGAATAATACGTCCCCTTGCTCGACAAACGTACCATCAACAAAATTAATTTTATCGAGAAAACCCTCGACACGCGCGACCAAATCAACCGCATTAAATGCAACCGTATTTCCTGTTTGAATCACATACTCCGACATCGATTTTGAAATAGGCAGTTGGGTTTGAACCGTAGGTAACGGGATTTTGACCGTTCGATATTTGGCGTTGTAGTAATTAATTATATTAATAACCAATAAAATAATCAGTGTAATGCGTGTTATTCGTTTAAACTTTTCTGCTTTGGCTGAATCCATCGTTATCACCATGTAGGAAAATAAAGTGCTTTAAATTGTGCGTATTTTGTTTCGGGCACGTCATGATTTTTTTGTAGCATCAAGCCGCCCCAGTTGGTTCTTTTCGCCATTTCACGTTTAATCGTATCAGGAATATAGTCATGGTTATCCCGAATTTGCCAGCCGCCCCCAAGCGCACGGTACAAACTCACCAGCGATTTAGGCAGCTCAGCATGGGCATTCACTAAAGCGGTCTGCGTATATAATTGCTGTTGCTGCGCATACAGGACGGAGGTATAACCTGTTTCACCTTCTTTGTATTGAATCAACGTTAATTGTGTTGCCTTCATGGCCGCACGCACCGCTTCTTCATAATGCCTGACCGCTTTTTTTGTTTCGGTGTAACGCGTCATGTTATCTTGAACTTCTTGTTGCGCGATTAAAATAACGTTTTGGTAATTTAATAATTTTTCTTGAAATATAGCATCTTGTGTACGTACCATGTTGGTGATTTGACCGTAATTAAGTATGGGCCAGTTAAGCCCAGGACCTACGGTTGTGTTACGGTTTGACCAATTAAACATCTCGGACAACGTCGCACCACTGATAGTATTTCCCGCAAAATAAAAGCTCCCGCTTAATGAAAAAGCAGGAAAAAGTTCAGCTTTCGTCGCACCGATGGTTTCCGAGTGCGTAATGGCCTCAAAACGCGCCTGCCGAACATCTGGCCGCCTATTGAGCATTTCACGCGGAATACCGACCTCGATCGTGTCGGGTGCTTTAGGAATACCATGGTGTTTATGAAGCAGCGCATCAATATCATTCGGCACCATACCCAACAACACAGCCAGCGCATCTTTTTGTATTTGTTGTTGACTGACCAGTTCGGGCAACCTGGCTCTTGTTTCAGCGAGTTGCGTTTTGGCCTCTTCAACATCACGTAAACTCACAGCCCCAGCCTTATAACGTGACATGGTTAACGCTAAGCTTGTTTCCTGTAACGTAATATTTTGTTGTGTAATGCGAATCAGCGATTCGTTGCCACGAAAACCTACGTAGGTATGTGCAATATCAGATGTGAGTGTCACCAACGCTTGATCGTACGCGGCAACCGACGATAAAAAGCTTGCATCACGCGAACGCACCGAGCGACGAAATTTCCCCCAAAAATCAGTTTCCCAATTCGCCGAAAAACCAAGAAGTGCCGCATCAAAACCGCTAGGAAGCACATCTTGTAAATACGATCCTCCAATACGATAATTTAAATAATTACCGTTCATGGTTTGTAACTGGGGGTAAAGTCCACCGACCGATTTAGCTAACTGCGCACGCGCTTGTAAAATCCGCATACCGGTCATGTGAAGCGTTAAGTTATTATGATAGCCATGATAAATCAGCGCTGTAAGATTGGGATCCTCAAAAACATCCCACCATTTGTCTTGTTTGAATTCTTTTTCTTTGACCGAGCTATCTTTTTTTGCCCAATGCTTGGGCGTATTAATCTTGGGTTCTTTATAATCGGGACCTACCATACACGCCGTTAGAAATAAGCATGCTAATACAGCAAATTTTTTTAACATCATGAGTTAGCAAATTAAAACGTCCCTTTTCATCCATACTAACACGTAATTTCTATTTAGGAAGGGCTGGATCAACAACGATGTTGTCGTCGCGGCGCTTCTGACGCATCGATCGTATCCGTCACAAACTGATCAATCTCAACCTTGAGCTTTTCATCGTATTCTAAATCAGAGCGATGTAACTCACTTCGATTAAACGGATGCGTTTCACTTTCTCCAAGCCACTTCAAAAGTGCCCTGCAATCCATTTTTTGATGTGGATTATTTTTATCATACATAGGATGCGTCATCACCTCATGCGTAATACCACAAAGAAAGCGTTCATCAATATCTATTTCTTTATCTTTATCTTTGAATGCATCTAATTTTCTTGCGTTTTGTGTTTCTTCCAGCTCCACCAACTCACGTGTTACAGGGGGTTGGTGTTGAGATTTATTTTGATAAAACCAAGTATGTATACTTTCTTCGAAATCGCGCCATACAGCTTGAATAAAAATCATGATGCTCGGTTCATAGTGAAAAAATTCTTGGGTGAATAAGTTGAGCGCATCATGGATGCTTTGCTGAATGTCATTCGTGACTTCTTGATGCATCATATACACGCCTTATCTTAACTCAACTCAAAAAATACGTATTTTATAGGAAATGTTTAAGAATCATAGTTCAAGCTGCCGCTTGCGTTGCGTAGCAATAACAACCAAAACAAGCGCGCCAGTAAAAAACTTCAAATCCGATGGAGCAAGGCCTATCGATAGAACAACGCCCTGAATTTGCTGATAGACCAAGGCACCGATGCATGGCGCTATGATTTGCTGGTTCAGGGTAGTATTTCCAATCATCGCTTCACCCATCATGAGCGCTGCAAGCGCATGAATCACAATCCCAACCCCCATGCCCACATCCATGTAATGCTGAAGCTGTACGATCAGTCCACCCGCCATACCGGTACAACACCCCGCAAAAAACATCCCGAGCATGGTGTATTGGACCACCGAAATATTTTGCTGATATGCAAACGCTGGATTTAATCCAACCGCCCGTAGTTTTAATCCAAACTCAGTGCGTAAAAATAAAGATAAAACTAAGATCAAAAATAAAAGCACACATACCAACAAACCAATATTATATAAAATATTGGTTTGGCTAAACACCGATAACGTATTAAACAGTGCAATATTAGGCTTACCCATCAAGCGTAAATTCACGCTATACATCATCGTGCTTAAAATAATGCCGGCTAATAATGTATTTACTTTAAGACGAAGGTGAATCAGGCTTGTTGCAACACCCATAAGACCCGATGCAACACTTGCAATCAATAAGGCTAATATCGGATGCATGTTTAGCAACAGTAACGTCGTACACACAGCACCCCCTAATGGATAAGCGCCTTCCGCCGTTAAATCCGAAAAATTAAGCAGCCTAAAAGGAATCATGATGGCATAAGCAACGAGTGCTAAAATTAAGCTTTGCAGTAAACCTGTATAGAAAAAATCCAGCGTCATCATACACCCCCAACCAAATCTAAATGCTCATGATAATGAAACAAATCCAAAAGCTTGGTTACACTTAAAGCTGCTTTTTCTTGATGCGCCACGTCTAAAACAATTGCGCCTTTGTGTAACATGATCAAACGATTTCCGTATTGAATAGCATCATCTAAATGATGTGTGATCATCAAGCTTGTCAGGTTTTGTTGCTGAATGGAACGCTGTGTATAGGCCATCAATGTTTTTTGCATGCTTGGATCGATCGCTGACGTATGCTCATCAAGAAGTAATAACTTGGGCTGAGAGATAAGCGCCATCATGGTTGCAACCATTTGACGCTGACCACCGGACACATGGCGCAAAGGGGTATTGATATACTGTTCCAGGCCAATATTTAAAGCTTTGAGTTGCTGAATCACCGTATTTTTTTGGCGTGAATACAGTGAAAATCCTCGTTTTTTAACGCGGGACAAACTAAACGCTATATTTTCAAGCAGTGTCATCTCCACAATTGTGCCTTTATTTACATCTTGAATCACAGAAGCAATATCATGGCTTGTGATGCTTTTTCCCTGCATCATAATCTGTCCTTGAGTGGGTATATATTCCCCCGAAATCAGCTTCATCAACGTTGATTTTCCGGATCCATTGCTCCCAATGACAACACAAAAATCGCCGGGATTTAAATGCAGATTCATCTGCTTTATCACAGGACGAGCACCGTTTAAAAATGATTTATTCACATCAAGCAGCTGCAACATGATTGTCTCCGTCTGATAAAATCAATCCTAAGCTCGCCGCATTTTGTTGGCTCACCAAGCCATGATGATCATCGTTTGTTGGGTACAGGGGTTGAATGGTTTTAATAGACTCCCCGCGTAAACTACGTGCGACTAATTGGCCTGTATTCATACCAACACGATGATAATCCACACCAAAACTTGCTAAGACCAAGCCTAAGCGAACAGCTTCGTCATTGAGATTAAACACAGGAATGCCCATTTTTTTACTTTCTGCGGCAATAACCGGAAGTGCGGGTTGAATCGCCCCACTTGCTCCAACATAAATAAAATCAACATGGTGTTTAAACTTCTGCATCGATACAGAAATATCACGTGCCTGATCAATGGGAATAGCGAGCACATGCATACGTGAGTTTTTAGCCGCTTGTTTCATCATGGCAATCAAAGCGATATCATTTGCCTCGGCCGTCGAATATAAAACACCCACGTTTGCAGCATGAGGTAAAAGCCGTCTGGCAAAATCAAAAAGCAACCTCACATCTTGTTTATCTGAACTGCCCGTCATATTGCCCTGTGATTTATTTTTTTCATCCAGCAAACCGGCAGCCACCGGATCGGTAATCACGTTATAAACCAGAGGAATATCTTTCACCGTACCTTTTGCATATTGAGCAACAGGTGTTGTTGTCACAACAAGCACGTTTGGATGATGGCTCTTAAGATTCATGACCATTTGCGGAATCAAAGAAGGCTCAAACCCTACATCTACCATTTCATAACGTATGGTTTTATTGTCGATAAATCCTTGGTTGCTTAACTCATCTTTCATGCCCTGAATCGAGTCTTCAAGTGACGAATGAGGACCATAATTAGCAATAGCCACAAGCGGCAGATTTGTTTTTGATGTACGAGGAAATAACGTCATCATACTCACCATAAAAATACTTAACATGAGGATCATGAGCGTAGTGATTTTTTTTGTGTTCATAAGAAACACCTCTATTGATCATTGCTAAAAAATATACTGGATTATAAAAAACACGCGTATTAAATTTGACCCAAGGGCCAATTCCAGAGCAAAGATAGTAAGAGGTGTGAAGTTAAAAATTTAAGATGAATGCTAATCAAATATAGTTCGGTCATGTGGTTATTCTCAATGCGTTATACAACAACAAAAAATCAATCAATAGAACAAGCGATTAACGCCAGCGCCATGCCTGATTAAATAATGTTGTGTTCACGATTGAAAAATTCACGGTTAATACGTCCTGATTTAGATTTCTATTCATATGAATATTAGAAACACCTTATCATACTTTGAATTAAAAAATAAACAAACATCCATGGTTTTTTCTTGACCATAGAAAGCGCTCGCCTTACTATAGATGAAAATAGATGGAAAGAAATATAAAATTATCAAGGAAGTATTTATGAATATTCTGATTGCAGGCGCCTCGGGTTTTATCGGGCATGAGCTGGTGAACAACTTACAATTAAACCATAAAATCACGGTTTTAGGGCGTAATAAACAAACCTTGCTTCAAAAATTCTCTAAAATATCTGCTTGCCATGATTGGCATGAACTCGATAATTTAAATGCAAACGATTATGATGCCATCATCAATCTTTGTGGTGAAAACATTGCTAATGCACGCTGGAGCGAGTCGGTCAAAAAAAAACTTATCGCCTCGCGTGTTAAAACAAGTGAGAAGCTCATCAACTGGTGTATCAGCCAAAACGCGAAGCCTCATTTTATTTGTGCTAATGCGATCGGTATTTATGGTGTTCAAGCTTCTGACGACGCAACATCGCTGGATGAAAACACGTCCATAAATACACATAACCCTGCCGATTTTCTGACTGAGATCTGCGTCAAATGGGAGGAAGCACTAAAGCCCGCAATCGATAACGGCATCCCTGTCACCACAACACGTTTTGGTGTGGTCTTGAAAAAACAACAAGGCATGCTTAAAAAACTGTTCCCCAGTTTTTTCATGGGATTAGGAAGTCTTGTGGGTGATGGCAAGCAATGCTTATCGTGGGTTCATATTGATGATGTGGTGGGTGGCATCGTTTTTCTTTTAGAGCATCCTGAGTTAACCGGCCCCTTTAATCTCACCTCGCCCCACCCCCTCAGCCAAGCGGCCTTTGCTCAAACGCTCGCAAAAGCAATGCACCGTCCTTTGTTTTTGACCATGCCGAGTTTTATTGTAAAACTATTATTCGGTGAAATGGGTGATTATTTACTTCTCAAAGGCCAGCGTGTGCTACCTACACGTTTGATTGACGTTGGGTATCAATTTAAATATCCCAAGCTAAATGATGCATTAAAGCAAGAATTTATGACCATCAAAAAATAATTAAGTTGACTGCTATAATAATTTTATAAAAAAGGACTTTATGATGATGCAGAAGCCATTGCGTGTGCTGTTAAGTTTTTTATTTTTATTATTCGTGCCCATGTTGACATACTCTAATACCGTGGCAGACGCTTCAACCCCCAAATTTTTTAACGTAATCCAGGCAAATCAACAGTTTGATGATATTTCATTACACTTAGCAACCAAAAACATCCATATTGAAACGTTGAGCCAGGCCATCGAGCGTTTAAGCAAACTAGCGAGCGAAGCCGACGTTTGTGTTCAAAAAACTGAAGATGAAATCACGACATTAAACCTTCAAATCCAGACCATCACCGGCACAGCTGCTGGCAAAAAAACGTTGGCTCATGTTGATACGAAGTATCTGGAGCACAAACATGCTGAGTTAAAGCAAACACAAGCAAATTGTCGGTTATTTTCTATTCGTTCAGGTGAGGCCATCAAGGCTTATCGTAATACACTTATATCGACTCAAAAAAAGATGACATTTACAAAGGGTGAGCATCTTATGACTAAGCTACATCAGCTACCCATAGATCTAAAAAAACTAACCATACCACTATTGAACGCAATGTCGTTAGAAAATATGGTTGATTATGCTTTATATGCAGCGCCTCTCTTACTCTTAGCACTCGTGTTTAATTGGCGATTAAAACCTTTCATGCATCATAAATATCGAACAAGCATCGTGCGATTTATACTCAATATTGGACTCGTTTTTTTTATTTTCTGCATCTCCGCTTTGTTAGTCTTAACAGTAAAACCTTTTATCGAAGCTGAAAATAATATTATTTTTCAAGAGGCAATGCTCGCTTCGTGGGCATATTTAACTTTTTTATTCATCTACCTGTTTGTTTTTGATCTAAAATGGCTACCTAGATCATTGGCCTGGAAAGATTTTGACTTGACGGTTTTAAAAAAATTAGGCTTAGTTATTTCAACTCTTTATTTTGTTCATATCATCGGATTGGACTTATTATCGCTCTTTTCTGCCTCTCAAAATTTAATGCAATTATTCAAAGAAGCTATATTAATCGCTTCGTTGATAACCCTTATGTATTTTACATTATCTTTAGAAAAACATATTAATCGAATCTTCGTGTATAAAATCTTAGGTTCGAGTATTGTTTGTTTACTGATGCTTGATTTTCTTGGGTATTCTGTTTTAGCGCTCACAACATCTTACGTTTTATTTTCCTTTTTGCTGACAAGCGCATTGGGTACGATATTATTTATATTCATAAGCAAAGCTTACGGGATACTCGATAATAGGCAACATGCTCATTCTTATTTAAAAAAATTATTAGGTTATTCCAAAAAAAAACCACTGATTGAATTTAGTTTACTTAAAATCATCGGTCAAATTATTGTGACCGTTGGCATGACTTTTTTGTTTGCCCACTTAATCGGGGAGGCCAGCTACTTTTTAGATAATGTTTTAGATAAATTTTATTATGGCTTTAAAGCGGGAGGCATGATTATTGTACCGGCTCAGTGGCTGGTTGGGTTATTAGGATTTTGTTTTTTATCGCTTTTTTCACGCTATATTGCAGCTAACATCAGTAGAAACCAGCAGTTTGAAGAAGCAGAAGAAAAACAAGTCGCCCTGGCGTCAATCATCATGTATGTTGGTTTTGCCATCGCCATTATTTTTGGCTTATTATTAGCCGGCTTTAATTTCACGAGCCTTGCTATCATCGCAGGCGCCCTGTCTGTGGGTATAGGCTTAGGGTTACAGTCGATTGTTAATAATTTTTTATCAGGTCTTATTCTTTTAATCGAACAACCAATAAAACCTGGGGACAGAATTAAGATTGATGGTATTGAAGGCTTTGTTAAGAAAGTGAGTATTCGCTCAACACAAATCATCACGCCATCCAAGGAAGATATTATCATTCCTAACTCTGATTTAATTACTCATCACGTGACTAATTACATGTTTTCTGACAAATATTGGAGGGTCAACTGCCCCATTGGTGTGGCTTATGGCAGTGATACCGACAAGGTATGTGAGGCCTTAATGGAGGTCGCGATCGCTCATCCTGAGGTCGTGAATACACCATTGAACAAACCTGTGGTCTTGTTCCGCTCTTTTGGTGACAGTGCTTTATTATTTGAACTATGGTGTTTAATAAAAGACGTTAACAGGAAATATGTCGTTACAAGTGAGTTAAATTTAGCCATTGACCAAGCGTTTCGAAAAAATAATATTTCTATCGCCTTTCCGCAGCAAGACGTGCATATCAAATTTGATCAAGACAATATGCCCTGGAATAAAGATAAATAAAAGCAGGACAGCGTCCTGCTCGTTACTATGGCTACGCACCTTCAATCAATGCCAACACCTGCTGCATGCGTGCATCCAAATCATCAGGAACTGGGCCGCCACCTTGAGCCAGCTCATCACGACCACCGCCGCGACCACACAAGGCTTTCACAAACACCCCCGCTTTAGGTAGGCCTTTTTCAAGCAAAGGCTTGCTCACACTGGCGATGACATGCATTTTGTCGTGTAATACACCGATTAAGATCAGTATCGCTTCTTTTTTACTTGATGAAAGTTGTTCAAGCATGCTCCTTAAGTCTGCTGGATTCACGTCGTCAAGGCGTTTAATCAACACAGGAACATCTTGAATATGTTTAAACTCAGCTAATAGCGCACGACCTGAATCAGCCGCAGCTTGCTGCTTTAAGCTATTGAGATCCCGCGTTTGTTGCTTGGATGCATCAAGTGCTTGTTGCAGTTTTTGAGGCGCTTCGTCTGGCGTGGTTTTTAATAAATTCGCCATGTTTTTTAAACAATCGAGTTGCTGATTAGTCCAAGCTAGCGCATACGAGCCGGTGACAAAATCTACACGACGCACGCCACGTGCCACACCATATTCTGCCGTTATTTTGAAAAGACCGAGATCGCCCGTACGCTTGGCATGCGTGCCACCACATAGCTCTTTCGAAAAATCACCCATGGTGAGTACACGCACATCATCGCCATATTTCTCACCAAAAAGGGCCACAGCACCGTCTTCTATCGCATCATCCATCGACATCACGCGGGTATCAACGTCGGCATTTTTACGAATTTCGGTATTCACGCGTGCTTCAACTTCGGCCAACTGCTGAGACGTTAATGCCGCATCATAAGCAAAATCAAACCGTGCGCGTTCAGCATCTACCAGTGAGCCTTTTTGTGAGACGCCATCACCTAATACTTGCTTTAACGCCGCATGAAGTAAATGCGTCGCGGTATGATTAAGCCGTATGGCCGCGCGGCGCGTAGGGTTAATTTCCGTCACAACCACATCGTGAAGCTTAAGTTCACCCTGAACTAACTCACCTTCATGAAGCACCGCCTGGCCCACACGCTGCGTACTCTCCACCTGAAATAACATATTGCTGGACGGTATGCGCAACTCACCTTGGTCGCCGACTTGACCGCCACTCTCGGCATAAAACGGTGTGGCTTCTAAGACAACCGATGCACGTGTTCCTGCTATGATATGTGATACCACTTGGCCATCAACACGTAAAGCCAGCACCGCGCTCTCACCCGTATTTTGGGTATAGCCCTCAAACACCGAAACTTCAGTAAACGGTACCATCTCGTTATAATCCACACGAAAGCTGCTTGCCGATTGTGACAATTCACGCTGACGTTTCATGCAGATTTCAAAGCCGGCTTGGTCGACTTGAATACCCTGCTCTCGTAAAATATCTTGTGTTAAATCCAGTGGAAAACCGTACGTATCATACAGCTTGAACGCCACGTCGCCTGAAAGGGTTTTATTCAGAATCTTAGGCATGGCCTCTTGTAATAAACGCAAGCCATGCTCCAGTGTTTTAGCAAATTGCTCTTCTTCTCGTAACAACGTTTTTTTGACCATATCAGCTTGCTTGACCAGCACCGGATAGGCAGCCCCCATCTGCTCAATCAACGCATCGACTAACAAAGTCAAGAAAGGCGTAGGTAGCTCTAATCGATGCCCGTGACGCACGGCTCGACGAATGATACGTCGCAGAACATAACCTGGGCCTTCGTTGCTTGGTGTCACGCCATCAATCATCAAAAAAGCCGTAGCGCGAATATGATCAGCAATTACGTTTAACGACGTATGCTCCAATGGAATAGGTTTTTGTGATGCTGATAGTGCTTGAATCGCTTGTTTTAAATGCTTAAACGTATCGGTATCATAATTACTTTGTACATGTTGCATCACGGCCGCAAGGCGCTCAAGCCCCATGCCCGTATCAATCGAAGGTTTTTCAAGTGCATGCAACACACCATCAACATCACGATTGTATTGCATGAACACCAGGTTCCAAATTTCAACATAACGATCACCATCGGCATCGGGCGAGCCCGGTGGTCCACCGGCGACCTCTGGGCCATGATCATAAAAAATTTCAGTGCATGGTCCGCACGGCCCTGTGTCACCCATCGACCAGAAATTATCATCATCACCGCAACGTGAAAAACGTGCGGGCGACACACCTATTTCTTTATGCCAGATATCCGCGGCTTCATCATCTTTTTCGTAAACCGTGATCCACAAGCGCTCTTCCGGGAGTTTTAAAATATTAGTTAAGAAATCCCACGCGTAATGAATCGCTTCACGTTTAAAATAATCACCAAAACTAAAATTGCCTAGCATTTCAAAAAACGTATGATGACGTGCGGTATAACCCACCTGATCTAAATCATTATGTTTACCACCGGCGCGCACACAGCGTTGCACGCTCACCGCACGTGAATATGGGCGTGACTCAAGCCCTAAAAATGTATTTTTAAACGGAACCATGCCCGCATTCACAAACAAGAGCGTAGGATCGTTGTCAGGAATCAGTGAAGCCGACGGCACCTCTTCATGCTGATGATGTTTAAAATAATCTAAAAAAGCTTGTCGTATTGCTGCACTGTTCATCATGATACCTAAAAATAATACCTAATAATTATGACTCTCTGCTTCGAGTGTTTGAAACATCGCACGAATCGTTGCGTCGTCAAACCCTCGATAACGTAAAAATTGCCATTGTTTTTGTCGTGCTTTATCTTCTGGATCATAAACACGATATTTTTTCACCCAAACGCTTGATACTTCAGCCACCCAATCAATATCTTGATTAAATTCCTCAAAAACACGCTCAATAATATCTGACGCAACCCCTTCATGCTGCAGCAGCTGCTTAATCATTAAAGGCCCGTAGCCTCGACCAATACGCGACCTACACGTCGCTTCAGCAAAGCGCGTGTCACTTTGTAAATTAAGACGCTGGCAGGACGCGAGCGCCGACGTAATCGCCGGCTCATCGAAGCCTCGTTTGGCTAGTTTTTGATTCAGTTGCTGTACACTGTGCTCACGCCTGGCGAGCAAGCCCACAGCAACCTCAATCGCTTTACGCATCCATCAATTCAGGTTCTTTTGCCTTAGCTTTTGATGGTACTTCAGCATCCTTCTTTTCAAAATACACGGCCCGAATGCGCGCTTCTAAATCTGCTGCAATATCTGGGTTTTCTTTCAAGAATGCGCGAACGTTTTCTTTACCTTGCCCAATTTTATTTTTATTGTAACTGTACCATGCGCCTGCTTTTTCGATAAAACCAAGCTCCGTTGCCAACGTAATAATTTCACCTTCACGAGAAATACCTTCGTTATAAAAAATTTCAAACTCGGTTTTCTTGAACGGTGGCGCTACTTTGTTTTTAACCACTTTGACACGTGTTTCGTTTCCTAAAATATCATCGCCTTTTTTAATCGCACCGATACGACGAATATCCAAACGAACCGAAGCGTAGAATTTAAGCGCATTTCCGCCCGTTGTTGTTTCAGGACTACCAAACATCACACCAATTTTCATGCGAATTTGGTTAATAAAAATAACGAGTGTGTTCGAACGCTTAATATTCGCGGTTAATTTGCGAAGTGCTTGCGACATCAATCGTGCATGTAAACCTACATGAGAATCACCCATGTCGCCTTCAATCTCAGCTTTAGGCGTGAGGGCTGCGACCGAATCCACCACGATCACATCAACAGCGGCTGAACGTACAAGCATATCTGTGATTTCAAGTGCTTGCTCACCGGTATCAGGCTGTGAAATTAAAAGACTATCAACATCCACGCCCAAACGTTTCGCATAGCTTGGATCTAATGCATGCTCCGCATCAACAAACGCAGCTGTACCGCCGTGTTTTTGACATTCAGCAATCACTTGCAAGGTTAACGTGGTTTTACCGGAAGACTCGGGTCCGTAGATTTCAACCACGCGGCCTTTCGGTAAACCACCTATACCAAGCGCAATATCCAAACCGAGCGAACCGGTTGAAATTGCTTCAACATCAGGCAGCGCCGTGCCATCACCCATACGCATCACCGAACCTTTACCAAATTGACGTTCAATTTGCGAAAGTGCTGCACTTAAGGCTTTTTGCTTGTTGTCTTCCATTCGTTCACCTGTATAAAATAGCTTAAAAGAGGTAGGGTCTTGATTATCACATACCTCCCCCGTAGCCGCAAAGGTAGGACACCATGAATCACCCTGTTTGGATGCAAAAAAATTCGGAAAAGACCGAAAAAACTCAGATGATGCGCTTTTTGCGCCGGATAGAAAAAAAACACACGTGCACACTACCTGATTATGCAGCCCTGCATACCTGGTCGATTCAACATACCGCACTTTTTTGGGAAGAAATCGCTCTTTTTTTTGAAATAAGTTTTCAAATACCCCCTAAACATATTCTCCAACAAGGCAAGCACATGATGGATGCCACGTGGTTTGAAGGGGCTACGCTTAATATTACGCAAAACTTGCTCGGTCTCAACGATGATCATGCTCATCATACGCATACAGCATTAATTTGCATCAACGAACAAGGCCATCGGGAAGCTTTAAGCTATCAAGAATTAACATACCAGGTTGCCGCATGTGCTGAGGGTCTTAAAGCACAAGGCGTTCAAGCCGGCGATCGCATTGCCGCCATGCTGCCCAACAACAAATTTGCCGTGATTGCCATGCTCGCAACGGCATCCATAGGCGCCATATGGTCGTCCTGCTCACCTGATTTTGGGGTGGCGGCCGCCGTTGATCGCCTAAGCCAAATTACACCTAAATTATTGTTTATCGCTGACGGTTATCAATATCATGGTAAAACCTATGATCTTCAAAACAAAGCCGAAGCGATTTGTGCTGCTGTCCCATCCATTCAGCAGCTTATTGTGTGCCCAGTAGACCCAACACACAAGCAAAATACCTGGCCCAACAGCTTAAGCTGGGATGCGTTGCTGTGCCCAGGTGCCGCCCTGCCCAATCAAGCTTTTGCTTTCAACCATCCTTGGGTTATTTTATTTTCATCAGGTACCACCGGTAAGCCCAAATGTATCACGCACAGCACCGGCGGCACGTTATTGCAGCACCTCAAAGAACTCGGCTTACATACGGATTTAGATAACAATGACACGTTATTTTTTCATACGACCTGCGGATGGATGATGTGGAACTGGATGGTTTCAGGGCTCGCGTTGGGGTGCACGTTAGTGCTCTACGACGGCTCCCCAACGTATTCAACACCGGATCGCATGTTTGAAATTATAAATAACGAAGCCGTCACAGTATTTGGTACCGGAGCACGTTTTTTAGCCGCCATAGAAAAACAAGAAATTTACCCAAATTCAGCATTTAAATTTACAGCACTTCGAAGTATCTTATCCACCGGATCACCGCTTCTGCCGCAGCAATATGATTTTGTTCGAGAGCATATCAAACACGATGCTCAACTCAGTTCAATTTCAGGTGGCACGGATATTATCTCGTGTTTTGCTTTAGGTAATCCCATCAGTCCCGTCTATAAAGGCGAACTCCAATGCCTAGGCCTGGGCATGGATGTTCAAATTTTTAACGAACATGGCTTAGCGACTCAAAACACACCCGGTGAATTGGTTTGCATACAAGCCTTTCCGTCGATGCCACTTGGCTTTTGGAACGATCCCGATCGCAACAAATACAGGCATGCTTATTTTGAACGCTTTCCCGATGTTTGGGCACACGGCGACATCGCACAAATAACCCAGCACGGTGGGCTTGTGATTTATGGACGTTCGGATGCCGTATTAAATCCCGGTGGCGTTCGCATAGGTACCGCTGAAATTTACAGGCCGTTGAATAATATCCCTGAAGTTCTTGAAAGCATCGTCATCGGACAAACATGGCTGGATGACGTTCGTATTATTTTATTTGTGAAACTTCGAGAACACAGCATATTAGATGAAGCCCTTAAGCTTAAGATTAAACAAACCATTCGTAGCGAAGCCTCGCCGCGCCATGTTCCTGCAAAAATTTTAGCGGTACCTGATATTCCCCGCACCATCAGCGGAAAAATTGTTGAAATCGCCGTACGACAATGCGTCCATGGTGAGACCGTCGAGAATATTGGATCGCTTGCCAACCCCGAAGCGCTTGAATATTTTAAAAATCGACAAGAGCTGATATGCAGCTAATCACGGATGCAGTATTTTTCAATCGTAAGATGCTGACGCTACCGAAAGTACCTGAACTTGGTTATACTGGACAAGCTCTTTTTAGGTGATAAGTTATACACATGATTAAACTCACAGATCTTAACAAACACTATGGCTCGCATCATGTCTTAAAAAATATTAATTTAAGCATTCAAGAAGGCGAGATTTTTGGCATCATCGGTAAAAGTGGCGCGGGGAAATCCACCCTGCTGCGTTGCCTTAATTTACTTGAGCACCCCGACAGTGGAACGGTTTTAGTCAACCATCAATCCCTCACAGAACTCACCCCTGAAGCTTTGCGTCATGCACGCCATCATATTGGTATGATTTTTCAGCATTTTAATTTGCTGCACGCAAAATCAGTCTATGACAACATTGCTTTACCGCTTCGTATTCAACATATACCTGAACCAGATATTAAAATACGTGTGCTTGAGCTGCTCGACTTGGTTGAGCTCCGCGATAAAATGCATGCTAAACCACATGATTTGAGCGGTGGTCAAAAACAGCGTGTTGCCATTGCTCGCGCACTCAGCAGCTCGCCTCAAGTTTTGTTATGTGACGAAGCAACATCCGCACTCGACCCCGAAACCACCACGTCTATTTTAAACTTACTCAAAAAAATTAATGCGCTGTATAACATCACGATTGTACTGATCACACACGAAATGGATGTGATTAAACAACTCGCACACCGCGTGGCGTTGATGGAGCACGGCAAGCTTGTGGATGTGATTGCCCTCGACGAGCTGTTTGTACAGCCCACAAGCCCTGCAAAACAATTATTATGTGCGCATTTGAGCCCTGAATTACCCGCCTGTCTTTTAGAAAATATCACGCACGAAAAAAATGACCGCCCTCTACTGCGTTTATTTTTCAAAGGCGACGCCGTCACTGGACCGCTGATAAGCCAAATTAGCCGTGAGCTTCATCTCGATATTAATATTTTACTGGCCAATGTTGAGCGCTTAAATCACATCACCTGTGGTGTCTTAGTGGTAGAGATTCATACGCATAAAAATAACTTAGATACCTTTTTTGAACGCTGCGAAGCGTTCAATATAACTACGGAGATCCTCGGATATGTCACCGACCATGCTGTATGACATACTGCTCGCCACGGGTGAGACGTTATATATGGTGCTTATCAGCACCTGTTTTGCAGCATTGCTCGGTTTGCCTTTGGGTACACTGCTGTTTGTGAGTCGTGATATTAGACCGCATCGTCTGATTCATCGTACCGTGAGTGGGGTGATTAATTTTAGCCGTTCGGTTCCGTTTATTATCCTGCTGGTCGCCCTCATACCGTTCACGCGTTTATTAATAGGCACGTCTATTGGATTGCATGCCGCCATGGTGCCACTAACGCTCGGTGCCGCACCATTTTTTGCACGGCTCGTCGATAATGCCTACCAAACCCTGCCAAGCGGGCTTTTTGATGCAGCAGACGCCATGGGAGCCACCACCGGACAAATCATCCGGCATGTTTTATTACCCGAAGCACGTCCCGCACTGATTCAAGCGCTCACCGTAACCGCAACAACCTTAGTCAACTACTCAGCGATGGCCGGTACGGTCGGCGGTGGTGGACTGGGTGATTTAGCCATTCGTTATGGCTACCAGCGTTTTGATTTAACCGTTATGATATCCACCGTCTTCATTTTAGTTCTCATCGTTCAGTTTATCCAAATGCTGGGCGACAAATTATCTCATCATCTTTCACGAGGAATTATTTAAATGCGTTTCATGCGATCGTTAATTTTACCCCTACTTGCATCCTGCTTTCTTATCGCATGCCAGCAACAGACTTCACCGAATACATTAACCATTGGCACCATTGCAGGTCCTGAAAGTGATCTGGTTCGCGCAGCAAAAACCGTGGCTCGCGAGCAATATGATTTAAATATTCGTGTGGTGGAATTCAGTGATTACAACCTCCCCAACGCGGCACTTGAGGACGGCAGCATCGATGCCAATGTTTACCAACATCTACCTTACCTCGAGGCATCGGTTAAAGCACATCATTATTTGCTGGAACCCATTGGACGTACTTTTTTATTTCCAGCGGGCTTATATTCCAAAAAATTTAAATCACTCCAAGCCATACCGAATAAAGCGCGCATTGCCATTCCCAACGATCCTAGTAATGAGGCCCGTGCCTTGCGTCTATTAGCCGAGGCCAAGTTGATTACACTCAACGAAAGCCCAACGCCTAGCGTTCAAGATATTATTTCTAATCCTAAAAACATTCGCATTAAAAGCTTGGATGCGGCCCAACTCCCCCGTATTCTTCCTGATGTGGATGCCGCAGTGATTAACACAACCTTTGCGATTCCTGCCGGACTTAAGCCCTCACGCGATGCGCTCATTAGCGAATCAAAAGACTCCCCGTACGCAAACCTTATCGTGATTCAAAGCAACACGAAGAAACGTGCTCAGCTTGAACATTTGGTCGAAGCGCTTCATTCCGACGCCGTCAAAGCCAAAGCCCAACAGCTATTTGGCCATGCCGCCATCATAGCTTGGTAATTTTATGCTACAATAAGTAATATATAATTACAGAGATTTAATTATGAGCTGGTTACATAATGCGGTAGATATGGAAAAATTGCAAACAACCCTCAGTTTTCCTGGAGCCGTGCTGGGTGGGATTGCGTCATACACCAATTCTATTAATCCGTTTAACTCCCTGAATGCTTTCCGGCTTACGGGAGACTACCGGTATAACGAATCACGTCTTGAACAAATGTCCCCGGCGCATAAAGAGGTGATGATTAACTCCTATAACAGCACCTTGGGTATACCTAAACCCGGTACGTTTCAAGAACATGTAAATCAATACCTCAAAGATCAAGATGCAGTCCTGAATACAAAAATAGGTGACCCAACACAACTATCACAAGCACAAAACAACACCTATGCTCAATTAGAAACTTTAAAAGCAGCGCTCAGAACACAACTCGAGAATTTTACCGGTAAAATTACGAACCTTCCCTCCAATACGCATGCTGAGGCATTAGCCAATGAAGCAACCGAAGAAAAGAGAAGAATTCTCGATAAGCTTAAACTTTTAAATCAGCAAACAGAGGCGTTTACCAGCGGCCTGACAACACCTAACACCACAAACTCAACCAATCCAGCCAACACAACAACACCCGGCACTACAAACGCAGGTGGCGCAGGAGCTGGTACTGGCGTAGGTACCACGGCCACAAGTAATCCTGCCCCAGGAACAACACCTAATATACTCTCTGGGCAAGCCGCTCAAAATATACTTAATAATCTCAGCACCCCACCACCCAGCACCCCAGAACTTGATAAACTCGAAAAAAAACTCACAGGTACCATCACCGACATGCAACGTGCTGCACAACTCGAACGCGACCGTATTCCTGTCTTCGCGACACTCCAGGCCAATAAGCGCAAGCAGCAGCTCTTTACACGTACGATTGGCAGACTCCCTAACCCGGCTAGGTTGTTTAAACAAAAAAAAGCTAACCCCCCAAGCGTGCTTGTCACCGGCGATGACCAAGCGGGTGTCGATAACCTACGTGCGGCCATGCGTCTGCTCGACCTACCAGGCCAAGATCAAGAAGCACTCAAAGAAGCAAAAAAAAACCTAGACCAAACTGAGACGCGATTAAAAAAAGCAACGGAAGATAACGACCAAGATAAAATAGATCAGTATACACAAGAGAAAAAAGACCATGAAGAAACCATAAAAAAACTCAATCAACATACATCCCCTCAACAGATACAACAAGCTGCGGCCATGATGAACGGCGGTAGTGCTTGGGAACTGTTCGGGTATAATCCGGGCCTGACCGCACTCTCAGGTAAAAAAATTACGGTGACGGCAAGCGAGCAGGGCCTGGGCTTTAGCATGCACTTTCCTCGTCCTATGTTTGACCCCGGCTATTACACAAGCTCCCAACACAACACCAAAGGTGATTTACTGAGTATGGTGGAGCTTATTAAAGCCACCGGTGCAGAAAAAATCACAGTAACGATAAAATGCGATAATCCTAAAATGGCACTAAGGCTTGCACAAGAAGCTTACGAAGCAACACTGGAAGTAGGTTTCGATAAAGACAAAATTACTATTTTTATGAATGGTCAAGAAATGACCGCAGATAAGTTATACCAAGATAGCGATCAACAATCTAAACCAGATCCCAGTAAATATATGGCAAAAAAACAGCGTGCTGAAAAACTTCAAGGTATCGCAAGTCAAGGTCGCGCCGCCGTCAAAGCGAAACACGGAGAAGAAATTAAAACACAACAAGCATCGTTAAAAAATGCCTTGCAATCAGGACGCGATGAATTAGACGCCGCTTTCAACAACAATTCAAACCCACCCACACCCTCATCAACCACAATTGTGAATCCTTAACCCTCACGCGTTTCTAAATGCTTGCTGTTTGGATTGCGTGAGTGTGTCCACAGAATATCCTCCATGAGTTGCTCCATCGCGCTCGTTTTATTTTCTTCTTCAATAAAACCTACGTTTTCTTTAATCTTCGCTAAACGCCCAGTCAGCTCTTTTGTTATTGAGCCATTGGGGAACAACAACGCGAGGAAACGACGTGCCTCAGCAGGCCCTAAATGCTTATACAAGCGGTTTCGGAGAATGGCATCCTCTGCCGTGGTGCTAAACGCCCAGAGCTCAATAGGCCCGAGTGTTAACGTCAATAATTGGACCATGATTCCTTGCTTTGTTGCAAATTGTGCAAGGAAGGTTGCCCCACCTTGACGCGGGCCGTGCACACGCGTACGTAAGGCGACTTTAGCCGTTTCGGTTAATCCAAAAATTTTCACCGTTTTTGCAATGGTTTGAGCAGGTCCTGCATCCATAATAAAAACAGACGTTGCAAACTCAATCATCACGGGATCAAAATCATCCAACGATTGTGATAACAATGAAATTTGTACGTTCCATTTCCGTCCTTCCCTCATGTCGATGATCACCTGATCGCGTACAGCAGAAGAACGTGAAGTTCGATGAAACTCATCGTAAACAATCCGCTTGGGATCTTCTCGAATTTCACGGATCCGTTCCAAATGATAAGCATGATACTGCTCAAGCACTTGGGCCACACTTTCTTCGGTGAGGTAATAATGACGTGCTAATACATAACGTGCGAGCATATACATCACGGCAGTTCGACGATCGGCTGCCTCCCCACCGCTCTTGGCCACTTCATCTAAATCGAGTGAGACCACACGTGCATCACCAATATCAAACGCTGTGACGCGTGAAAGAATAGGGTATTCGCGTACGGCGCTGGAGACCATGCGAGAAAAAGCACTGATCAACGACTCACCGGTAGGTGCTTTAATTTTTTCATACAAATCTTCAATGGCCGGTGTACGACAAATCGACGCCGCATCAGCAAGCAACGGCATGGCATAGCGTTGGGCCAACATCGCTTCATGGATAAAGCCCGCAGAAAACAACGCATCGGTCACTTCCCACCACGTGGATTTTGAATCACGGACAAAGCCAATTTCTTCTAAAAGCCCATCAACCAGTTCTTCTAAACCTGGTGAGTACGCAGTTGGATTATATTCATCCGCCAGCCCTTTGTATAATTCATCCACAACCATACCCGCCAAATCAGGCATACCATCATAAGGCCTATCTGCACCTAACGGCGTGGTTAAAAGCGTCAAAAAATTAACGATGAACGAACGTTCTGAAGGCGTTAAATAACGTGAGCCTAATTGCGTATCAAAAGGATTAATCGAATATTCAGGTAACATCTGTAAACGATGATAAGCCACAAGATGACGATCTTTTTCAGGCAGCGCTTCACGTAATAAAGAAATAAGCCCGCTACTGGAGGGGCCAATATCGATGATCGCAATACGAGGTAGGCGGGTGAGACCACCCGACATACACAACGCTAAATTGAGTGCGTTTGATAACACGGACTTACCCGAGCCAGGACGCGCATACACCAAATCAATCCATGTGGTTTGCTGATTCGAACCAGGCTGAAAGGGCCACGGTTTGCCATCAGGCGACCGAAATAATAAAGCACCGGTATCCCAAGGCGATGCAGGGCGTGTAATGGGCAACATGGTCACCACATCCGAAAGCGGTGCAATCGAAGCAACGGCTGGGTTCATGGTGGTAAGCGCCAACATACTCGAAGCAAAGCCTGCAAAAGGATCGCCACATATCTCTGAGGTTTCGGTTAAACCCCAACCTTGAATCGCTTTGGCTAGCTCAGAACCGCGGCGGCGCAACAGAGTAAGCTGCCCCTCGGGAGCCCATGTAGTTGCGATAACACGCAAACGAATGATTGATTCGTCGGTATTGAGCTGTAAATATTTCAGTAAGTTTACCGAGTCACTGATAAGTCGATTCTCTCCCGAAGAAAACGTTAAAATTGAGGCCAATAGACCTTTTAAGCGAATCGTACTCAGCCCTTCACTTTCGCCTAAAAAAGAAATTCTCCAAGGAATATGGGTTGGCAATATACGTGAAAACAACGAGACAAACGAACGAACATCTTTAGGAAACAAATCAATGTACGAACTGGTGTACAAACGATTACCCACAAGCACCGTACGCCTGTCTATAACTTCAGCATCGCGTGGAATCACTTGCTTAGCAAGGGAGGGCCAAAGTAAATCTGACGCATCACCTTCAAAAGCATTTGTTTCACGCACCGCGAGCTTATCGCCGGGCAAGCTCGGACGCCAATCAGCCGCCGTATAATCGGGATCGGCCGTCATGCGCACAGCATACAAAGCTTCATGTACTTCCAACACACGTGAAACAATGTTCAGTGCTTCAAAATCATTTAAAATCGAACGAACAAACGCATCGTGTGTATCACGTAATTCAGGGATGGCGGCATACACCGTTTGAGCTGATTTAAAGGGCGGCGCTTTTTTTTCTTTGAGCATCTTCATTTTTGCGGCATTCGCAAGCTTTAATTGCTCAGAAGATAAACTAAAAGGGCGCGTGTACAGCACAAAATAGACTTTTTCTGCCGCACAATAATCACTTAAAAAATCTTCACGCTCGTTAAATAAATCATCTAAATTCAGCCCTACTCGCTTACTCGTTGCTAATGCAGGTGCATAAATATCATGAATTAGGTGCTTAACTTGCTCTTGGTCGTGCTCAAAATAAACTTGGATTGCATGGCCGGGTCGGCTCATGGGAGAACTAAACGCATTCGTCACACCTTCAATCAAGCGCTGAAACTCTTCGTTCCCAAGTAAAGTCGTAATACCGTCAACACGTATAACCGATAATAAAGAACCATCATGGTTCACAAGGACCGTAGGTGAATCAGCTGTTTCTAACTCACAATAAGACTCGGTGGTTTGTTTTAACGACGCACTTAGCCAGGCAAAAAACGTATCAACCCCTTCAAAAAACGATTCAGCCAAGTTCGCCATGCTCTATCTCCAAATAACATTTAGTCAGAAGACTTTCCTGACATTTCTTCGAGGGCACCTGCTGCCCAACGTTCGATTTGCCGACGAAATTTTGCACGTGACGGCAAAAGTCGAATATCTTGGAATAATTGGTCGCTTTTTTCAGCATTGGTATCGGAGTCAATCAGAAGTCGTCCCATAATCGATGGATCGCTCGTTCCTTCACCAAATTTTTCTTCAACCGGTTGCGCTCTAAACTTAAAACTTCGATAAATACTCTGCGCGGTACTCTTGTACCCCGTATCATTGGTAATTGCACAAAACAAAACGTGACACAGGCTGTTCAATTCAACTTGTGAAAGTTCCGGCAAATATATCAGTGTCCCACCACCGTAACCACCCACACCAACCGACTCAATAAAAAAACATTGAGCACAAAAACAACAAGCCGTCGCTAAGTTTGCAAGCTTGTTATGCGTGTAATTACCATCAAGATTCACCACTTCTTGTAAACTTCGCGCTTGAAAACCACAAAATTTACAGGTGTAGTTATCACGCTCGAAAACTTTCTTTTCAAACGCTTTAAAACGAGGATCTGCTTGCCTGGCGGAATACAACCGCCAGGCACCTGCAGAAGCCTTTAAACGAATCAGAGGTGATTCAGATGGACGTTGCATACCTTATCACCTCCTATACCTGCATTAACCACCGTACTCTGTACCGGAAGAACCTGAAACTGTTTTCTCGGATCCAAACATGGTTGAACCAGCAACATCCAATATAGACGGCAGGAATAGCAAAGCTGCAGCAATAAATACCAATGCAATCGGCGTACCGACTGTAATTTGTGTTGGGTTATCTTTGTGAGCTTTAAACTTCATGATAGCCCCAATTGCAAAACCTAACCCGGCCAAATACGATGCTGCTGTAATCAGCTTGGTAAGGCTACCAAACGAACTGGTCACCTGACTCGCCATACCGCCTAACGTCAAATCTGAAGCCATTGCACCGGTTGAGAACATCAACAAGCTCAATGCAGCAAATCCTAAGGTACTTTGCGCCCGACTTAATTTTTTATTTTTATTTTTCATCCTTTATCTCCTATTTAAACAACCTCAATAAAACTCACAAGATTAACCAAACAGCGTATTCCTTAGCACCTCAACCGTTCCAACAATGTTTACAGCCAAGATCCCGCCAAAAATATGCATCAAGCCTTTACCCGTACCACCGGGTTGCTGCCCCTGTCCTGCTGCTCGAGCAATCAAAACCCACCCTCGGGTAAATGCATACAACCCAATGGTTTGAAAGATAATCACCACCGCATTACCTAACTGACCATTGCCTCCAAAAAGCGAGTCCGTAAGACTACTATCACTATACGCCAGGATGTTTGAATATCCAAATGTCGTATTCATCATGAGATCAAAACCGGTAGGAAAAAACACCAAAAAACCAGCAATCATTAAATTAAAAAGCGGCTCTTTAATACTGGTGCTCGAAGACTGCATGGTCTTCGCTTCCCCATAAATCTTAAGGCTATACAAGGCTTTTAACGCAAAAGCGATACCCAATAAATACGCTGCTCCCGTAATCAACTTCTGAACGGGAATAAGTGATTTAGCGAGATTAATTAAGACACTTGTTTGACTCGTGTCAATCATAGTTTCCTCAGCTGTCTGCTTGACTAAACTGAATAACGCGGCCAGAGCTCATAAAAATACGTCCGAGCTTTGGATTAATTAACCGTACATCACCGTAGCCAGGAACGGCCGAGCCACGACTCACCGTAAGCATGGCACCTTTTGTTGACATAAGCCACGCACGACCAGGAATAATCGCCTGTATATAATACTGCGTCTGCTCAACTTTTGGCGTTACTTTTTTAACACTGGGTGTGGATGCACGACGCTTCGTACGCTTGATCGACTGCAAACGCACCATTTGCTGTGATTGCTGCTCCATTTTTTCGTTGATTTGCTCCATGCTCTGCTTGATGTCATTCAGACTTGCCGTCATGCTACCGACTGTTTGTGTGACATCGCGAATTTGCTTTTGCATCGCAAACACATCGGTCTGTAAACGGCCTCGTTCTTGCTCAAGCGCGGTTATTTTCTTATCGGCATTATCCAAGGCTTCATTGGAGACTTGGGCGACGGGTCTAGGCGCGGGCATAGACACTTTAGGTGTCTGGGATTGAACCTGAGCGGTTTGCCTCACAACGACCGGTATATTTTTATTGATAACTTTAGGAGACGCCGCCATAAAAGACATAACGACTTTATAAGCCAGTAAAAATAGGATCAGTCCGCCGACCACGAGCGCACCATTTTTTATAATTTTTATCATATGAGGATCGAGTCGTCCTCGTCCTGGCGGTGAAGACACACCTTCTCCGGTCTCTTCGAATTCGGCTTCATCAACTTCATCAGCATCCAAGACTGCATCCATCGACTCCGTTCCTAATCCATCAAGATCAGCAAACTGATATTCATCGTTATCCCCAATGTCTTCAACGCGTGTATCTTTATCAGCCATGGTTCACCTACTTACCTAAATTTTATGCCAGTTGAACATCTTGCGTAAACAAGATCCCCATCCCCGTGCCAGAATACAATTCCACTGTGGTGGGTCGATTCATCAATTGTTGAGCCGTTTCAGACCATGCTTTACCCACTTCACCTAAACCAATCAATGCATTTTCAAGTAACGAACGGTCGATACCATTTTGAACGGTCGTATCGGTCGTTCCTCCCGTTCCTCCAATGGATATTGTTGTATCTGCCGATTGAATCGCACTACTAAATCCGGCTAGAAACGTCGATGCAAACAGCGAGCCGTAACGCATCAGATAATGATGGTTCACTCGGCCAGCCAATGCTGTGCGAGCTGTGCTTGGGTCAATGGCATAGGAGCTAATTGATATGGTCTTATCTGAACCGAGCATCGATAAGGTATTAAACGTAAGAACCATTTTGCTAGCATTCGCGGGCAAGGTAAAGCTCCCGATAATTTTTGATCCTTTTAACTTGCCCGAAACAATGGTTGCAAGAATAGGACCGGGCTCATCGGTATTGACCGACGTATCTAAGACTGCAAATAAAATATCACCCGTTTTAATAAACACACCTGGCGAAGAGGATGCGTTCATATCATTTGAATCAGGCCGTTGGTTAGGATTTGCAGCTACAGCATTCCCTAGCAGTCCAGCTTGTTTCTGCGTGTCTTCATAATCTTTTGCACTGCCTTCGATGAAGACTTGTGTCGCAACTTTTGTCCAACCTTTCATAGCATTTTCGGCCGCCGAAATCATGCGATCCGTTGAGCGCTTCATTTGTTCTTTGTTGCGTTGATCCGACATGTTGACTTGCTGACGCGCCATCAGTGCTTGCAACTCTTTAGCTTCAGATTTAGCCCCTTGTTGTTTACGCGAAGGGTCCCCAATATTATCAAGCGATAACGCATCACGAGTTAAAGCCTCATCACTGAATCCTGCTGCTTCCAATTGTGCCGCTGTATAGCCCAAAGCTTTCAACTGCTTCACGGTCGCACCTAATGCTTTTAATTGTTTAGCAGTATAACCCGCCTCTTTGAGTTGTTCGCCCGTAAAACCGGCGGCCTCCAACTGTGCGGCTGAATAACCGGCGGCTTTAAGCTGCTGCGCACTATATCCAGCGTTTTTAAGTTGCTCGGCTGTATGACCTGCTGTTTTTAGCTGCTGTGTCGTATACCCTGCGGTTTTTAATTCCTGAACTGTATAACCTGCGGCCTTCAACTGCTCCGCAGTATTCCCTAAAGCTTGCAATTGCTGCGCGTTATAACCTGCGGTTTTTAATTGCTGGGTTGTATAACCTGCAACTTTCAATTGCTCGGCTGTATAACCTGCTGCTTTTAACTGCTCAGCCGTATATCCTGCAGCCTTCAGCTGCTCAGCTGTATTACCTAAAGCTTGTAATTGCTGCGCGGTATAACCTGCAGCTTTTAACTGCTGAGTTGTATAACCTGCAGCTTTCAATTGCTCGGCTGTATACCCTAGCGTTTCTAAATCTTTTGCGCTATAACCTGCAGCTTCTAATTGCTGCCTGTTAAATCCAGCATTTTTAAGCTGCTCCGCTGTATAGCCGAGTTCTTTTAATTGAGCGGCTGTATAGCCTAAAGCCTTCAAGTCTTGCGCAGCATAACCTGCAGCTTTTAATTCTTCTGAAGTAAAGCCCGCAGATTCCAACTGCTGCCGACTAAACCCAGCCTCTTTAAGTTGGCCCGATGTATAACCTAGGGCTTTCAAATCTTCTGCCGTATAACCTGAGGTCTGTAATTGGTTCGCAGTATACCCCACTGATTTTAATTCCTCGGCACTAAAACCGGCCTCTTTGAGTTGCGCGGCTGTATAGCCCAAGTCCTTTAACTGCCCCGCTGTATAGCCCAAGGCTTTCAGATCTTTTGCCGTATAACCTGCGGTTTGCAATTGCTTGACCGTATAGCCAGCCGCTTCTAACTCTTGTCGGTTAAATCCGGCCTCTTTCAGTTGCTCGGCGGGATAACCTAAGGCCTTTAATTGCTCTGCTGTATAGCCTATAGCCTTTAAATCTTCCGCTTGATAACCCGCAGCTTTTAATTGCTCCGCCGTATAACCTAAAGCTTTCAAGTCTTTTGCCGGGTAACCTGCAGCTTGTAATTGCTGCGCCGTATATCCCGTTGCTTTAAGCTGTTGTGCACTAAATCCAGCATCTTTAAGTTGTTCAGCTGTATAACCTAACGCCTTTAATTGCGCAGCTGTATTCCCTAAAGCTTTTAATTCGTCAGCCGTATAACCTGCCGCTTTTAATTCCTCTAATGTAAAGCCTGCCGCTTTCATCGCCTCCGCCGAAGAACCCAAAGCATCACGAATAACACCGGCTGATACACCTGAAGCTCGCGCTGCACGCAATCCATTCACGTTATTAATATCCGAGGCCATTGACCGTAAGCTTTCAGGAATCGGCTGCTTCGTGTTTTTTGCAGCTTTGGTTGCCGCCATCATCGCTTCTGAGGAAAAACCTGCCGTCAGGAGCTCACCCGCTGTAAATCCGGCTTCAGTGAGAGCTAAAGCATCGTAACCCAATTTTTTTAAATCAGAGGCAGAAAATCCTGCTTTTTTAAGATCTTCGACTGAAAAACCTGCGCGTTTTAAATCTGCAACACGAAAGCCCGCAGCAATAAGATCTCTAGGTGAAAAACCAGCCTTAAGAAGCGCCGCTGCATCATAACCAAGCGTTTTTAAATCAGACGCTACAAAACCTGATTTTTTAAGATCTTCAACTGAAAACCCTGCTTTCATCAGCGCTGAAGCATCATAACCGAATTTTTTGAGCTCGGATGCAGACATCTTCATATTTTGTAGATCAGCCACACGAAACCCTGCTGCACTCAGCTCGCTGGGAGAAAAACCTGCTTTGATTAACTCCGAAGCGTCATAACCCAATTTTTTCAATTCAGAAGCAGAAAAACCAGCTTGTTTCAGCGCTTGAGCAGAAAAACCCATGCTATTAAGCTCAGAAGCCCGAAAACCTGCCGTACTCAGTTCACGGGGAGAAAAACCGGCCTTGATGAGTGCCGCTGCATCATAACCCATTTTTTTCAAATCAGAAGCAGAAAATCCTGCTTTTTTAAGCTCTTCAATTGAAAAACCGATGCGTTTTAAATCGGAAACAGTGAAACCAGCTGACGTGAGATCGCTGGGAGAAAAGCCAGCTTTGATAAGCGCAACTGCATCATAACCTAGCTTTTTTAAATCAGTAGCAGAAAATCCTGCGTTTTTAAGCGCATCCGCTGACAAACCCGCACGTTTTAGATCCGCCGCCGCAAAACCGGCTTTTTCCAAAGCTTCAGCAGAATAACCCGCTTTAATCAGTGCCGTAGCGTCGTAACCAAACCCTTTTAAATCATTAGCAGAAAAGCCTGCATTTTTAAGAGCCTCAACAGACATTCCCGCATTTTTTAAATCCGCTGCAGAATAGCCTGCGTTTTTAAGATCTTCAGCAGAATATCCAGCTTTGATGAGTGCGGCAGCATCATAGCCAAGCTTTTTTAAATCCTGTGCGCTGTAACCGAATTTCTTAAGTCCTTCAGCGGAAAAACCAGCACTAATCAAATCCGAAGCACGAAAGCCCGCGGCTTTAAGCTCTTTCGGATCGTAGCCCATGGCGCGCAAATCAGATACTGAATAACCTGCGTCTTTTAGTTCTTTTAAAGAAAAACCAGCCTTATCAAGTTCTGCTGCATTATACCCAGCGTCTTTCAGCTCTTGAGCTGTATAGCCCGCCGCTTTCATCGCTGCAGCTGACGAACCGAGCGCATCTCGAATCACACGTGCCGAAACACCTGCGGCGCGTGCAACTTTTAATCCGCCTACACTGTCTCGCTCTCCGCTATTACGTAATGCTAGAACACTGGCGGGAAGCGGTGGTAAGCCACGCTGCGCTACTTTAATATCATCTTGCGTAAATCCTGCATCGATTAGATTTTTTTCCGCAAGGCCGGCTTTTAACAGATCCCGTGCATCGTAACCGGCTTGCTTTAGTTCGGCCACGCCGAATCCATTCGCAAGTAATGCTGCAGCGCTCATGCCTGCACGCTTTAATTCTGCTGCACTGAAACCTGCCGCCTTCAAATTAGCAGGTGGGCATGCAAGACTGCGCTGTATCACAGCCGCACTCACACCGGCTTCTCGCAATTTTGTTAACGTATCAACCTCACAATTAGCATCAGAAATATCTTCCAGCGACATGCCATCAGGTAAACCACTGGCCTGCGCAACTTCAATGGCTGAGAAACCTGCCCCTCTTAATTCACCGTCAGAAAAACCACCTTCTCGCATGGCTTCCGCACTAAATTCAGCGCCGCGTGTTTCGCAAGCAGAAAAACCACAACGCTTGAGCTGATCTGCAGTATAACCGACAGCTTTTAACTCGCTTGCTGTGAACGCTATCGCTTTTAATTCCGGACATGAACATGCTGTGACCAAATCCGGTAGTGTGTAACCATAATCTCTTAAAATCGCACACGAGCATGCCTCATGAAGCACCTTAATGGATCCACCCTGCTCTACAATTTTTTTCATGGCATTACGACTGCAGTTGTCGTTATTGAGTGTTTGAATCCATAAGCCTTTTTGTGAGCCATCAAGATTTGCTTTAGATAACGAGGTAAAACCTAAGCTCCCCTCTCCCGATTCCCCACCGATAAGCTCAACCCCGTCTCCAAATCGTTGCGTCTTAATCAAGGTTGGTATAGCGCTTCCACCTTTGGTGGCCGCAGTTTCGGCTTGGTTGATATTTTGTTGCTCCTGCAAGCCGGCATACTGAGCGGTTGGATCCAACGCACCAGGAATCGAACGAATACGTGGAGAAACACGCTTAACATTAGCGCCTGCTTCTGAAAGCCTTTGTTTCGTGATACCACCAAATTTTACAAATCCAATAATCACGGTTGTGCACAGCAAGATTACAGTAAATAAAATAATCACACGTGTGCGCGTGTTTGAAAAAAGTGCTTTTATATTATCTTTTTTTCCGGCCATGGTTTTATAACCCTTCCACCTTAAGCTGCATCACTTTTCCATGCCATGAAACAAGTAGCACGGGCGATTTATGCATTTCATAGGCATGTGTGCCATCCGCACTGGTCATGCTTCCTAGCCACCCTGGGGACAAGATGGTTAAACTTGTTCTGACAAACATCTTACCATTCAATATCCAAGCTTGTGCATCACCACCACTTACGGTTAAACGTGAGCTTCCGCTTGGAGGAACGCCATCAAGCACATGTAATAAAACATCGTTGGTTGAAGAGGGAAGGCTGACATCCATCGGTATTTGTTTAGCATTAGGCCCGTTGCCATTCACACGTAAATCAACACGATAATCCACAGCTTGTTGCCCAGGAATCAAGGTTAACATGACCGGCGTATTCAAACCGCGAAGTCGAACAGCTAAATTACCGTACGTATACAGCTTACTTGCTTGAATCATTAACGTATTGCTGACTCTATCCCATTGAATATTAAACGCATTGGGATCCCCTAAATCATACGCAGCAATCGGCCAAGGCGCACCGGTTGAATCAAGAAAAACCAATGAAGAAACAAAACCTTGTGACAGACGAATAACCGGTGGCGTTGAACCTGGCGACAAATCAACCATTTGTGAAGTGGCCGTTGGCTTAGGTGGCGTACTGGCTGACGATGCTTTCGCATATTCGTCGCTTTCATACCACTTTTTTACTTCGATCGTTTGGTCAGGTGATAAAGGAAACATTTTTTTTCTAACTTCACGGAAAGCCAGATCGTCAATAATTGCATCTTTTGAAGACGGTGTACTTGCTGCAACATTGTCTTCGCTCGCAGCTCGACCTCTCCTAACTCGCGTTGTTCGTGCAGGCGGTGTTGACGGTGCGGAAGATGTTGCTGATGCCTCCTCGGAGGATTGCGTGCCTAGTCGTTTCTGTAGCATGCGCAACTGCTCTAAAGCCTGGTCAGCTGAATCATTTTTGTCAGCACACCACGCCAGATCACCCAACCCTAAGCTGGCAATCAATACACACAAAATAAGGCTGGATTTTATCTTTATTCTCATCGCACAGCTGCTCCGGACCCTTCAGGTCCCACAACGAATTGAGAAATACCAATCCCTCGTGGTGAATTAAGGGTTGATATACGCGAAATAAGAATCGTCACAACATTTCGCTGTTGTGAAAACTCACTTGCACTTTGATACGTAACCAACATGGGCATTTGAATACGCCACGAATAGCGCCCATTCAAGACACCTTTTTGCAGAATAATCGGCGCGCTGGTCGCAACTGCAGAAACAATTAATTTTTTCACCCTAACCGCATCTAAATTATTCGACTCTTCTAAAGCTGTTAAAAATTGCGTCCAACCTTCGGATGTAAAAAAACCAGATGACGCTTGGAGCTCTGTTCGATAATTCACAAAATTATACGTGAATGCTGCCACAGCTGCCTGATTGGCCCATTGCAATACTGCCGAATCTGACTGATTCGGTTCGTTTAAAGCAAACAACGGTGTGATACGACCATTGATGCTGGTTGCAAAATATTTAGGTGCCGGCGGATGTGTCATAAGATACGCCAAAAGCAAAGCCATCAGAACATTTGATATAAAAGACAACAACAGCATGACCATCATCTTTCGTTGCCCATCACGATAGAAATCGTTTCTTAATGTCACCGCAGTCAAGGCATCATTTGCCATGGCGTCCTCTCTCTTTATTTCAAATTTAATATATGTTCATCATCCGCCGCATCAGGATCATTGGCAAGCAATGGCGTCGAAGCTTCATTCGCGGCATCCATCGGAAACAGCTCAGAGGGTGGCACCACACCATTTGTAATATAAAAATGACGTTTTGGCTTGTTCAAATAAGTCTGCCATATCATGAGCCCTAAAACGACATTAACAAACAACGAGAAAACCAAGACACTACCTGATAACCGGTAGGTCGTCGCATAAAAGCTTTTAGAACGTCTTATTACGCGCCACAGATCTCGCCGCATGCTGTCTCCTTAATACAATACATCATACATCATGCAATCGTTCGTCTAAACGTAATTTCTACCCGCGCATTCGGTGATTTATCATTCGACCGAGCCGTTGTTACAATAGGTTTATCACTCCCCATCCCTTGTGTAAAGAGCAGACGCGAATCAACGCCTTGCGACCAAAGATAATTTGCCACCTTATGCGCCCGGGCTAATGACAGCGCATGTTCTCGTTTAGATGAAATATACTCACTCGTATAGGCCGCCACGTTCAATCCAACCGTTCTAAATTGCCGAATATAACACGCAATTTCGTTCAATTGCTGATACGATTCCCGCGTTAAACGTGGTGATTGATCCCTAAAGAGCAAGTGCGCGGGAATGCTTAAAAGCGAATCTTGCCCTATCGAGGTAATTTGAACGCCTTGCCCGGCTAAACTTTTTTCTAATTTTATTATTTCAGGATCACCTAACGCCACGTTGTGTGGCAATTGAGGCTCATTTTGAATCAGGTCGGGAGGAAGGTGTGACCGACATGCAGCAAGACACATCAAGACGACCATAAGGCATGCCTTCAATAATAATGATGGTGTAACACGCGGATCAGAAAATAATTGACTAGACACAAATTCAAACCCTTACTTATTTTCATATACATATCATAACAACACAGAACTCAGAATGAGACAAGTTCTAATTATTTGTTTATTGACTGTCTTTTACCGCTTTGCGTGTATCATCAACACGTTTGACTAATGCTCTCACCGACTCAGCGAGCACATCCGCATCCATTAATACACGATGTTCGGGAGGATATGCCGTCGCCATTTGCAGATCTTTGACAATTTCATTGGCAACAGCACCCGCTAATTTATCTTTCTCGCCACACAAACGTCCGATATTAATCAAATAATCGCGTGCTTCTTGAATAGGCAATAATGCTTTTGAAAAGGCCTTAACGTCTGGAGCTTTGACCGCAGGACTTCCTTCGGGTGCCTCACGCAACTCACTAAAGATGGTGAGATTTTCAGAAGGCGTTTCATCAAACAATGCCTCAACTTCTTCCGGTTCATTTCGCTTATGAAAGGCCAGTAAAGCAGCAACGCCACGCTCCATAGGATCACCCACATCAGCTTCTCGAAGAAAATGAGCTATATGCGGTACTTCATCATCTTTGAGTGCCGCACGTATGGTTAAATCACCTCCGGCCAAAGCATCTTGAAAACTCTTAGCTTGCGACATCAGTTTCTTTAAATACACATCCGACGGTGGCTCTACTTTTAAGAATTGATTGACTTTCAAGCGCGCTACGGGCTTTGGATTGGCATAAAACATACGTGCGCGAATAATTTTTGATTTGAAAAATATGTGTGCTTCCCCTTCGGATTGATCTTTAAGATCTAATAAATCAATACGTGCGCGTCGTTCAAACGAAGAGCTTTTTGTATCTTTATATGTGTTTGAAATACCACTTTCTTCCGTTTGAAACGAATCCACCTTCGTAACATACGCTTCACCGGCCGTTTTTGTGAAAAAATCCCATGTCTCGGTTGGATCCTCAAGCTTCATACAAATTTTAATATTCGTGTTGGCTCCAATCGATGCAGCTTCTTCTTTAGAAGTTTTTTGAAAGGCCGGCAAGTCCTGTCCTGCAAAAATAGCCGAAAACCCCAGCGACCGTGCCTGTGCTGGAACCACGGCAAAACCCTCAACCGCATAATATCCATATTCATCTAAGATACACATATAAGGTGTCGGCGCATTGGTTGGTTTTCGCTCGATCACATCGCGATAATCCCCTTCAACATCCTCACCTAAACCCGCGGCCATCATCGCTTTTAACGAAGCTACAATCACTTTACCCAAGTTTGCTAATTCATCCGGTGCTTTCTCAAGCGCAGGTAAAAGCACAACAAGAATACGACGATTTAAAATCACATCTTTGAAATCAACTTCGGCTAAGTTAGTTCGAATAATATGCCCGTACGTATCCGCTAACGACGAAAAGCTTCGAACTAACTGCATGGTGATAAAACCATGTTGCTCGAGTACTTGAGAAACTTGTTTTCCTTTTTTCTCAGGATTATAACCTGGCAATGTTTTCAAATAGTTACGAAGTGGATCGGTCACAAGCTTGGGAACCGACTCAATATTTACACTCTCTTGATCATCTCGAGGAAACACTTTATCAATCACCATCGACTCAAGACGCTGCAAGTCAAAATAGTTCCGGATGCTATTCGCATCCAATAAAATAGCGCCTTCATCTCGCATGTACACAAGTAAACGCATCAAAGCTTCCACAAAGGCAATTGCTCGCCCTTTCCACATGTCCCCATCGTTGCCTGAACTTCCCATCAAGTTAACCACTAACTGAGTTAACATACTGGACGATCCTTGGCAAAATGGGTTTAACGTATTCGACAAGCGCTTTTCTTGAGGACCAATAATATCACGTGCACCTGTCATGAAATTAATTAATAACAAGTCATCGTCTCGCCCCATACTACGGACCATTGAGAACACTTTTGCGTACAGTGAGTTATCGCCTTTTCCATCCACATAAATAAACCCACTGCCTTGAACCAAAGCATTGTAAGCAATGGACAACAGTGCTTCTGTTTTACCACTTCCGGTTGAACCAAAAATTAAAACATGAGTTCGCATATCATCATTGGCAAACCATAATTCTTCACTTGTTTTATTATCGTTACCAAAAAATGCAATGCCTCGTGACATGTAGGGTTTTTTTATCCCGGGAATGAGATCATTGTAATCTTTCGTATGCGCAACCATCGGCATTCGAAAAGGTAAAACCTGCTTTCGTGTTACCGCATACCAATAGGCTAGAACACCGATAACCAAACCCAATAACGCGATTTCTGGCACAGCGTAGCCCACAATAGCTATCGCGCAAATCAAAACGGTGATGTTGGTCGAATCAGCAAAAAAATCTTTAATGCGTCGACTTAAAGTCCGCGTATCCCGTAAAAGCTGGGTAGGATCCATTTCATGATGTGCTTCAACGCCTCGTCTCATGTTTCCAATCCTTCAAACTCTTTCGGTGATAATTTAATTTCTTTAATCGCTATTTCAAGCGCTTTAATCGACTCATCAATCATCGGCGTTAACGAACGTCGCTTCATGACCTGCTCTGCCCTCCAATGTGCGAACGCACCAGCTACTTCAGAATAAGGCGTTTGCCTTCCCGCGCTGTTCAGCATATACCACAAACGCCGATCAACCGTTTTTAACCACAAAAATTCTGACGTAGGCACCACGCCATCGTTACGTGCGGCCATGATTAAAGCCGCCATGACTGTCAAAACATAAGCATGGCGAACCACCACTTCTTGTACTAATTCGGAGTTTTTATATTTATCTAGTGTTGGGTATGCCACCGTATAATCGGGCTTGCCAGCTGCACTTGATTTATCTAACGCCGTTAAAATAAGCTCGGCCGCCTTACGGTCACGGCACATACGTGCCATAAAAACCGCGGCAAGTGCCTTCGCATGGGGCGTGCAACGATCAAATCCTTCCCAGGCAGCCCCTAGTTGCAAGGTAAATATACGTTTTGTGTCACCGCGACGTATTCCGGCCGTCAGTTCCTGTCCAGGAACCGGCATATCGATTAATGGATCTTCTCGTTTGAGTAATTTATGTTGACGAGCAAATTCAAGCGGTGATAAAGCCATGGCCCAAGGCCCTGTATTAATATCAATACTAATCAGGTCTTCTTTCACAACAGGTGAGATACAGGCCCAATTCGCTTGCTCCTGCTCACGAAGAGAATTCATGCTGTAAGTTTTTCGATACCTTAACGCCGTATTCGAGCGATAAAGCATGACGGCCAGGCCACACAATAAAACCACAAAGGGATAGCGCATGTATGAGCCCACGCGACTCATGATTTCGACGAGATCACTCCATTGAACAAAATTAGGATCGACCGTCTGCATCAGATCAATCTCTTCAGCCAGAACAGAACCACCTAAAATAAGATGCACTAATTTAGCTTGCACAAGATTCACAGCAAAAAGCGCCACCACAATATAGCGATGCGCAAGAAACCAAATAAAATAAACGGTCAAAAATAGAAGGATGGTAATCCAAACGGGAGCTAAGGAGTTATCACCACCACCTGATTGTTGCTGTTGGGCCATACGCTTGCCGTTATGTTATAAATCCATATGATAAATTCAGTATATACACACTTTTGCTTAGATGCGACTATCCATCAAGATTCGCATCAGGCATTTTGATGAGTCGTCCTTTTTTATACATGTAAACACCGGTAGCATGAACAAAGCGAATAATATTTTCATGCAGTAATGCTTTATTTTTCAAGGTTAATAGCTCGGTCCCAAAACGATCTTTCGGTGTTTTATCGCTAGCCATCGGTAAAATAGCATCACGCATAACATACATCACAACGTACGCCTCATTGAGGTGGTTTCTTCTTTCTTTAAATACGTTCTGGATCGCTTGTTTCTCTGCGTAGACAGGTCGCGATATCGCCTGCCTTGGCAGATTCATCAAAATCTTTTCCCAAGATTCTAGGTTCCCACCATCCGATGCATACAAAGCAACAAAGACTTCTCGCTGCGTCTCCGAAGGTTCTTGTATTTTCTTGTGTTCCGTTGCCTTATGAAATTTAGCCTGTTCCGCACGTCCCGCACGTTCAGCCAGATCATCATAGCTTTTTTGTATTTTTTTCCCAAGCACACGCAAAAAGGCTGACTTATTCCAAGGCCCCCGCTCCAATAAGTCGCGTAACGAGGCCAAAATAGCATGAACTTGCTTTTCTGATAATTTATTTTTCTTCATAAGAAATATGCTACCGCCTATATCGCTACAAAGCCCGGATCAAAGACGAAGGTGCTGCCCAACATCATCTGTATTTTCATCGGTTAACTCACACTCGGCAAGCACATCAGCAAGACAACGGCGTGTATTCACAATCATCTCTAAGGCTTTATCATTATCTTCGCTCTTACGAGGTGAGCTGCACAATGTTTCAAGAGGAGCAATCGTTTTATCCAGAGCATCGAGAGCCTCTAGAATGTCCGCACGATAAACACCATCATTAACGTTTACATCAACAAAAAACTTCATAGCCAAAGCCCCTATTAAAAGCAGCGCGCCCAAATAAAGAGCAACGCATAATATTAAGCGTACAAAAGATAGCTTAAAGGAAGCTTAAAAAGGCATCTCTTTTCGAATTCTTTACACAACCAAATACTCATCACGACTAATCATACATTAATTCATCCAGCGGGGTATGATCTTTGCTTGGACCACCTTGAACAATCTCATTGAGAACATCCGTCATGCATAACAATCGAAGCGCATTGGGTGTGACTTCATCAAATAAGACACGCGTGCCAAGTAACGCATCTTCCGCATCTTCAAACGACGCACCAAGACCATATCCTAAACATAACGAGGCCAATTGATCGGCTCGACGGACAATCGCCGGTAAAAGCCCAGTCACTGAAAATACATCCTCATGCTTAATCGGATGATTATTCAAAAAGAAGTTCGCTTTCATTTTTGAGGCCACTAATACCATACCTTTAGAGATTTCAAGTGCCATATTACGTCCACCATGGTCGAGATAATTTAATATGCCCCGCAAAAAACGTACGTATCCAACGAAGAAAAACAGGGATACTAAAGCCATAATGCTCGAGCACACCAAAAAAGAATGCTGAGACCAAGACGAGCATACCCGTCCAAACACGGATATGCATCAAAAAGAAAAAAATGGGAAAAGCTGCGCGAGCATCCACCATAAAAAAACGTGCACTCCTCGCAGAATCGCGCCAATGCGCCCCCGGAGAAAAATCATTTGCCATCATGGCCTCGCTTTTTATCTGCTCATCATCATAAAAGTATATCTTGGAGACAGGTTCGAATGCAATTCAGAATATTTGATGTTCCGATGCATCCGCGCCATAATCATGCACATTCAACCTATTAAATTCGCGACGATGACACCGTGATAGATAAAAAAACCATTCGAAGCGCGACCCAAGCCCAACGTAAAGCTCTGCCGGAGCATATCCGTACTGAAGCGTCGCAGGCGTTATGCGCGCAGATTCAAGCACTTCCTGTTTACCAGAACGCCACGCGCATTGCACTCTATCAAGCCATCGATGGTGAAATCGACCTTCATCCCCTTTGGGTTCTTGCAGAAAGCGCCGGCAAAACATGTTATATGCCCGTTATGAACACACAAACAAAAACATTACTTTTTTTACCCACAACACATAAAACAACCCAGCAAACCAATGCCTATCATATAGCCGAGCCTCAAACAGCACATACCGATGCCGCCCCGCTCGATAATCTTGACTTGATGCTCATGCCGTTGGTGGCATTTGATAGCCATGGCACGCGCCTCGGCCGTGGTGCGGGTTATTATGACCGTACGCTTGAACATACCAAACCATCTTGCTTATTAGGTGTTGCCTACGAATTTCAACACCATGAATTTTTGCCACCCGAACCTTGGGATGTTCCTTTAGACGGCGTGGTAACCGAAAACACTATTTATTGGAGTACATCATGATCCGCTACTGGCTTTTAAAATCTGAACCTTCGTGCTTTAGCATCGAGGATTTGCAAAATATGCCTCATCAAACCTCGCCTTGGGATGGTATTCGAAACTACCAAGCTCGCAATTTTATGTGTAAAGAAATGCAAATCGGCGACCAAGCTTTTTTTTATCATTCCAGCTGTGCAACCCCAGGCATCGTCGGCACCATCGAAATTGTGAGTCAGGCCTACCCGGATGACACCGCGTTTGATCCCACAAGCGATCATCCCGATCCGAAAAGCACGCCCGAAAATCCTCGCTGGTTTATGGTCGATGTACGCTTTAAGCAAAAATTTTCAGATATCATTTCACTTTCATCACTTAAAACTCACCCAGAACTCGACGACATGCGTTTATTACAAAAAGGCAATCGCTTATCTATTTTACCAGTAAGCCCAGATGAATGGGCGTTTATTTCAAACCTCAGCATATAATCATTATTATTGGAGATTTTTACGTATGTTCAACCCCAGCCAACTCGACGATATTGCAACAAAATTATACGCCGCCATGCCTTCCAGCCTACATACCATCGAAGCCGATATGCAAGCGACGTTTAAATCGATTTTACAGACAGGCTTTGCACAACTGGATGTTGTCACACGCGAAGAATTTGATGCCCAAGTCAAAGTTCTAGCACGTACACGTGAAAAAGTTGAAACACTTCAGAAGCAGCTTGATGAATACGTGAACACGAATACAAAAACAGCTTAATTTGCACTTAAAACTCATAGCGCACCTCATTAAATTCGGCTATTGTACTCGAACATCCCTACGGAATTTGGGATGTTTTTGTCCAACTTAACTTAATTAAATAATGAGTGCGCCCATGAACCTCGCCGTCACCCAAACACGCAGCACGCTCGGCATACACGCCCAGTCGGTTGCTGTTGAAGTCCATTTATCGAATGGATTACCCTCGTTTACCATTGTAGGCCTTGCAGAAACAGCCGTCCGTGAAAGCAAAGACCGCGTTCGCAGCGCAATTTTAAACAGTCAGTTTGAATTTCCTAACCGTCGTATTACCGTCAATTTAGCCCCAGCTGATTTACCCAAAACAGGCAGTGGCTTTGATGTGCCTATCGCCCTCGGTATTTTAGCCGCCTCAGGCCAAATACCTCTCGGACCACTCACATGCCATGAATTTATAGGTGAGCTCGCCCTAAACGGTGAGTTGCGTGGTATTACTTCTATTATTCCTGTTGTGCTGGCTGCGCGACGTGAACAAAAAATGCTGATTATTGCTGAAGCCAATGCTGCCGAAGCAAGCATTGCACAGTATGACGCCGTGTTTAGCGCCAAAAATCTACGTGAACTCTGCAATTATATTTGCCACGGGGAAGCACTCCAAGCACTTCCTGAATACACCCCCGTCAAATCAAGTGATGCCTTACTGGACTGGTCTGATGTGAAAGGCCAGCACCATGCAAAACGCGCGTTTGAAATTGCAGCAAGCGGCGGCCATAGCTTATTGCTCTCAGGCCCTCCCGGCAGTGGAAAAACCATGCTTGCCAAGCGCTTCACAACTCTGCTCCCCGAACTTGACGAAACCCAAACGCTTGAATCAGCGGCCATTCATTCAACACGTGGCAGGCTCCCAAGCACACATCGCTGGCACGAGCCTCCTTTTCGCTCCCCCCACCACACAGCCTCACCCGTTGCCCTTGTGGGGGGAGGCAATCCTCCCAAGCCCGGTGAAATCTCACTTGCACATCATGGCGTATTATTTTTAGATGAACTTCCTGAGTTTAATCGCCGTGTCCTCGAAACGCTACGCGAGCCTCTGGAATCAGGCTCTGTTTGTATTTCACGCGCGGCAGCTCAAGCTGAGTTTCCTGCAAAGTTCCAACTCATTGCTGCCATGAATCCCTGCCCTTGCGGCCACGCAGGCAATGCCAACATGACCTGTCTGTGCACGCCTGACCGCATTAACCGTTACTTATCCAAGCTATCGGGCCCCCTACTTGACCGTATTGATATGCATATTGTGGTCCAAGCACTCACAAAAGATGAACTCTTAAAGCCTAACGAGGCTCCCGCCGATGAAAGTGGCCGTATTCGTGCCAATATAACGAATATTCGGGCGCGTCAAATCAACCGTCAAGGCATGCTGAATGCATTTTTAAATCCTAAAACATGCGAAACGCATTGTGCGTTCGGTACCGATGAAAAAAATTTACTCAATAAAATACTAAGCCAGCTCAAGCTTTCAGCTCGTGCGTTCCATCGCTTACTTAAAATTGCACGCACCATTGCTGATATAGATAGCCGAGAAGCCGTAAGCTGCAAAGACTTAAAGCAGGCTTTATCTTATAAACAAACGCTGCAAACTAAAATTTGAATCATTGCAAGGACTCTAGATGTTATTGAAGTCGCAATTTGCGACTTCAATAAACGATGGCAACGTTACGTTCGACCATAAAACAAGCAAATAAAAACTAAAAAGAAGCCGACTGAATCAACCACTCCAAAATCGCCATACGCATAAACACACCGTTTTGAACTTGCTGAAGAATACATGATTGAGCACCATCAGCCACATCACTGTCGATTTCGACTCCTCGATTCATGGGACCTGGGTGCATCACAAGCGCATTCTGTTTTGCATATCTAAGCGTGCTCGAAGTAATGGCATAATTTTCTCGATACGTTGCCAAATCACATGCATCTTTATCATCTGCTGAAAAACGTTCGTGCTGAACACGCAGTGTCATCACCACATCAGCATTGTTTAATCCTTCTTGAAGTGACGACGTCGCCTCACCATAAATAATATTTTTAGGGAGCCACGCTTCAGGACCCACCAAAGTTAATTTACCCACATCAAGCACTCGACACAAACGCTGTAGCGATTGGGCAACACGTGAATGTCGAATATTACCGACCAACGCAATTTTAATATCCTGGGGTTTGAGCTGGTGCTCCATGATGGTCATGATGTCGAGCATTGCTTGCGTTGGATGCGCATGCATCCCGTCGCCAGCATTCACTAATTGTAACGATTTTGGAACCACACGCGACAACGCCTGCAACGCCCCATCCTCAGGATGTCGTATCACCATCAAACGCACCCCCATCGCCGCAAACGTTTGACACATATCCTGCATGGCTTCGCCTTTGCTTTCAGACGAGCGCTTGGGATCAAGATTCAATACCGTTAAACCAAGATGCTTGGCGGCCAAGTCAAAACTAAGCTGTGTACGCGTACTGTTTTCATAAAAAACATGCAGCAGCACAACACCTGGATACGTTGGATAATTCGGAACATCTTGACGCGACGATAATTTAAAAAAAAGAGCGCGTTCGATAAGCTTCAACACATTATTAGACGATAATTGATCCACATCAAGAAAATGTTTCACGTATAATTACTCCGCTTGCTGAAGCCATTGCTCCAGAATAACACAGGCTGCAAGACTATCCACTTCTGAGTTTTTAATCTTACGGTACCCACCTTTTTCAAATAATAAGGCACGCGCTTCAATCGTAGACAAGCGCTCATCCTCTAAATACACAGGTAGCTGAAATCGTCCGTGAAGTCTATCAGCAAAACGTTTAGCTGGTTTGGTGACATACAAAGGGCCATCGTCTGCCCGTGTTGGAAAACCGACAATCAAAGCGGTCGGTCGCCACTGCTGAATCAGCTCGGCGATGATATCCCAGTTTGGTGCGCCGTCGGTGGCTTTTAATGTAGATAACGGGGTTGCTGTACACGTTAAGCGCTGTCCTACCGCGACACCTATACGTTTATATCCGAAATCGAATCCCAAGTAGACGGGATCAGGCATGGCCTGCTCCTGGCATGATTTGCATGACATTCACACCGATGGTCTCGGCTGTTTTTTCCCAGCGTTCGTCAAAAGGTACCTCATAAAGCAACTCGGGTTCATACGGACAAACCAGCCATTGTTCTTCAATTTCTTTATCCAACTGACCGCCCCCCCACGCAACAAATCCTAAAGCCACCAAAACATCTTTAGGACCATTATTTTCAGCAATGGCGCGGATGATATCATTCGAGGTCGTGATGGTCACGTCATCGTCAAGAAGTAAGCTGGAGCGCCACGCGCCCAACGGACGATGAATCACAAAACCCCGTTCAGGCTGCATAGGCCCACCAAATAACAGCGGTTTATTATTTTGTTCTGAACTGTCGGATTCAATCTGCAGTTGATCAAACATAAAGCTCATCGGGTATTCAAGAGGCCGATTAATCATAAGCCCAACCGCACCTTCCGGTTGATGTTCACACACATAAATCACACTACGCTCAAACGGTGTACCGTGCAGCGACGGCATGGCTGCCAATAAATGGTTTCTGAGTGCTAACGGTGCGCCCATGAAGACCTCCTAAACTCATGTATTTAATTCAAACTCACTTAAAGTATAGATGAATTATCATGGTTCGCCATGACACCCAGCCATGCCCTCTGAACCATGATGTACTCCGAATCATAAGTTTAACGTGGATGCCGATACATCGATTATATCTGGTAATTCAGCTACCTCAAGATTGCAAAAACGTTCGGGAATAAAGCTTAATGCCTTTGATACTGGATGAGCAAAACTCAACGCGTTTTTTGGCGCATTCATAGCATACATCGGTACGAGCTTGACCTCGAAAGAAGACATGACGCCATCACGTGTTTCAAGCCGTTGACCACAGCTTGAGGTTGTTCTGTCATATGTGGAACAAAACGAAGCAGAATTTGAGGCTTGCACCTGGAGAGTATCACCGAATAATCGAGAAGCATCCAAGGCTAACGAAACATCGTGCTGAGAATAATCATCCGACTGCGAAACTAAATCGCGATTAAAATCACCGATCAGCAGGATATTCGTGATACCTAAACATTTTATTTGCTTTTCCAAGCAAATAATATCTTGCGTGATCGCCTGAGAGAAATTCGCATGTACATTAATCACAACAGTCATGTCACCAGACACGCGATTGACGAGGACCAACGGTAGAATTCGACCGACTAATCCTTGCTTCAATACCACGGCTTGTATTTGATTAGTTCGTGCTTCATCTTCATGATACATGTTACCGTCATACATGGTGATCAAGTAATACTCATCCTCTGTGTTGTTAAATAACCGAGCACGGTAACCCGAGAAAGCTGGTTGCTTTGTAATATCGGCAATCAATTGCTCACGTAACTCTGGTGTTTCTGGACATTCCTGTAAACATATCACTGAACGTCTATCATCTTCGTTGATTGCGCTTAATTGGGCAGCGATATGGCTTAAACGATGACGATACTCCTCATCCGATTCATCACGACAAGTAAATCCATTATTAAAATATTCCCAGATGCTATTAAACTTCATTTGGCACAAAATATTCCAACTCATTACACACATACCATCGCTTTCTGCTAAAAAAGGCATGTGATCACTTAATAATTTTGGGGCGGATAACGTGCGTCTGAACATTTTGCTCTATTCCTCAGAAATAAATACCGTGCATTGAGAAACATAGTATACAACATATCTCACTTTGCTTGCTCCGTACCTTACGTCTTAGTATGATAAAACTCACTTTCGAGCGAAGGAGCGTTTGTGGTCCCCTTACTATCCAGCCTTTCAGATGAAAAATACCCTTTACTGATGCTATCCATGATTGCCGATCAGCTCATCTCACGTATTCTATTTTTTAGCTTACTGCTGATCATCCTGGTGATTGTTGTTCGGGATAGGTATCAAAAAAAGCATGCGATTCTTCGTAACTTTCCTCTGATTGGACATTTTCGTTATTGGAGTGAATATTTGGGTGAATTTTTTCGTCAATATTTTTTTACCAATGACCGAGAAGAACTCCCCTTTAACCGCGCTGAACGTAATTGGGTTTATCGCGCCGCAAAGCACGTGGATACCACCATCGGCTTCGGTTCAACACGCCCGCTTAATCGTACAGGAACCATGTATTTTGTGAGCGCCCCTTTTCCCGTGTTATCTTCAAGCAGTGTCAATATCGAACCCCTAACATTAGGCCCTTATTGTAAAATACCCTACCTATCCAAGCACCTGTTTCATATTTCCGGTATGAGTTATGGATCCATATCGAAACCAGCAATACTCGCACTGGCCCAAGGCGCAAAAAAAGCAGGCTGCTGGCTCAATACCGGTGAAGGTGGGGTGTCACCCTATCACCTGGAAGGTGGTTGTGATTTGGTTGTTCAAATTGGTACGGCTAAATACGGTGTACGCGATCAACACGGCAATCTATCAGACAAAAAATTAGGTGAACTCGCAAAAAAATCACAGGTCAAGATGTTCGAGATCAAATTAAGCCAAGGCGCAAAACCAGGTAAAGGCGGTATTCTTCCGGCGATCAAAGTCACACAAGAAGTTGCTGACATTCGAGGAATACCGGCTCACCAAGATTCAATCAGTCCAAACCGGCACCCTGATATTGGCAATGTTGATGAACTCTTAAACATGACTCAACACATCCGAGACATTACGGGAAAACCGGTCGGGTGTAAATTTGTCTTGGGGAGTTATGAATGGCTTCATGATTTATGTCTAGCGATTCATCAACGCGGCATAGCATCTGCACCTGACTTTATTACGCTTGATAGCGCCGATGGTGGCACAGGAGCCTCTCCTCAAGGCTTGATGGACTACATGGGTATTCCTGTCTCTGAATCGCTTCCTAAGCTTGTTGATATTTTAGTACTCTATAACCTTCGTGAGCGTATTAAAATTATTGTCAGCGGCAAACTGATTACGCCAGCCGACGTAACCTGGGCTTTATGTGCAGGTGCCGACTTGATTAATTCAGCCCGAGGATTTCTTTTTGCCTTGGGGTGTATCCAATCCATGAAATGCCATCAAAACACCTGTCCAACCGGCATTACCACGCATAATCCTCGTCTACAACGTGGCCTGGTTATTGAAGATAAAGCTGAGCGTGTTTTTAATTATGCTAACAACATGGCGTCTGAAGTTAACACGCTTTGTCATTCGTGCGGTGTGGATGAACCTCGTCAATTACAGCGCGCTCATGCGCGTATTGTTCGTGAAGATGGATTTTCTGTTTCACTGGCCGATATTTTTCCTAACCAAAAGCCGCTTCCTGAATACGAATAAGTACGAATAAACAAAGTTTCTTTTTTTAGGCTATTATTTTTATGTGGGTCACATAAATTTAGATCACATAAAAAGGTTGATTGCTTATGAAAAGGATTTTCCCAAGCTTTACGCTATTCATGCTGAGTCTCACCTCATGGGCGACACCGGTGCCTATTGATGTGGAGAACATCCTTAAACAAGTCGATCCTGCGATTAATCTCGGCGCGCTGGTGGTCGATCTCAACACAGGTGAAACACTGTACTCACGCAATGCGTCCAAAACGTTTATTCCTGCAAGTAACATGAAATTATTTTCAGATGCGGCCGCCCTACTCGCCTTAGGACCCAACTATCAATTTAAAAATGAATTAAGTACCGATGCGACACGCTTAGAAGAGGGTGTTTTAAAAGGCTCTGTATATCTTTATTTACCCGGCGATCCATCCTTTAAAAATGAAGACCTAACAGACTTACTCGCTACGCTAAAAACCTGGGGTGTTAAGCGTATTGATGGCAATATTATTCTTGTCAGCGCGCGTCATGGTATCGATCCCTACGGACCGGGTTGGTCAGAAAAAGACTTAACACATGGTTACGGTGCTCCACTGGCACCCCTTATTTTAGATGAAAACCGGCTGATTGTTACCGTGAATCCCGCTGCTCGCGCCGGTCAAAACGCGCGCATCGAGCTCAATACCACCAACGCTGGCATAACGTTACGTAATGATGTCATCACTAAAACGACCGCAAAAGGCTGTGGCCTAAGCTATGTTATGGATAAAAAAAATCAACTCACCATCCGTGGATGCATTGGACTCAGTCAATGGTCTGGTCAGCAAAAACTCGCCATAAAAAATCCAACCCGCTATGCAAAAGCTCATATAATATCGGATTTTAAAAAAATGGATATTATATTAAACGGCAAAATTAAATTTGGAAAAAAGCCCAAAACAGCTCTGCTTTTAGGTACACATCAATCAAAATCTATCGCCGGTCTTTTAGAAACAACCTTAAAAACATCGGATAACTTATATGCCGAAAGTCTGTATTTACACACAGCAGAAGTGTTACATGGCTCACCTGTGAATTGGAGAAAAGCCGAGCCCATTATTAAAAATTTTATCGAACAAGAAACCAATATATCCATGAAAACAGCGGTCCTTCGGGATGGATCCGGGTTATCACGACTCGACCAACTCACCCCAAAACAAACGGTCGGATTACTGAAATTTCTTCATGCTCGCTTTCCGCTTGCGTATGAATATATTTCAGCGCTTCCCGTAGCAGGACGTGACGGTACGCTCAGTAAACGTTTACAAAAACCTTCCGAACAAGGCTTTATTCGTGCAAAAACAGGCACAATGTCGGGCATTACCAGCCTCTCTGGCTACATGTATACCACCAATGGACACACCTTGGCCTTTGCTATTTACATCAACAAAGGCCCCACAACCAAAACTAAAATCACCTGGCATTATGCCTCACTGGTTGATAAATTATGCTCTTTTTTCTTAAAGCAAACCCCCAGCAACGATACTCAAAAACACGCTCTACATGCGCACGATCGTATCGCCTTTCAAGAACATCCCGTCAAAATAGAAACAACACGAGAACATGCCAAAAAATGGCGTCATATTGAACTTGCCTTAAAGCGTGCGCTCAAAGGCAAACCTGTTGCGGTTATTTATCGAGACGACCACCTATTGATAGACGATCAATCAGACGATGCGCATGCTGTTTGGTCAGCTTTACAAAGCGTGAATAAAAAATATCCTTTTTCAGTTGCCTTACATAGCCATACCGCACTTAAAAAACATGACGCAACGCCCTCTCTGCTTTGGATAAAAACGAGCACGACATCACCTACCCGAACATGGTTAATCCAAGATTCAGCAACATAAGGTGAACCTTTTATTATTTCTGTTATGATTAAGATAATTACTTATTATAAAAGAGATATTTATGCTTCAAGAACTTGCTCAGCAATACAACCATTCCATTCAGACGTTTTATTTATTAATTCTTATCGTGAATGCTTTTATTCATATTCTTTTTGCAGGCGCTGTTGCAAAAGATGCAGGGCAACTGCAGAAAATGGGTCAACGCCCGGCATTAGTTGCGGCGCCTACCTGGGCTTTTGCTACGTTACTCGGTGGTGTTTTTATTGCCGCGGTGTATTGGTTTATTCATCATTCGACCCTAACACGGCCCATCGCATCTCAAGCCAACACACGCATCAACTGATGAGGCATGATTTGATGGTTGGAAAAAAGCGTTCATATGTGGTGACACCTCAGTAACCGCATCATAAATATACAATGGTATATTTGAAACAAAAAGAACCGCAAGGCAAGGGACTGCTGCAATTGCTGCGGTTACAAGAAACAGAGCCGAGACAACAGGGTTTAATATTTGCTGCACGGCTTGTATCATTAAGCACGGAAGGAGCAATAAAGCCAGAAGTACGCGTACAGCCCCCGATATTAAGTTACTTGATAAATCACCAGAAAACGGTTTTGTAATTTCATGTATAAACGCATTCAACGTGGCGTATAAGCATTCCATGCCCGTCACATCTTCTTTTATTTTATGTTTAAGTTTTTCTTCATTTTGAGATTTAAGTTCAGCACGATAGGTAGCAAGTTTCTGCCCTGTTTCTTGTCGAATTTTTTCGTTAGCCTGACGTTGTGTGTTATTTATATCGGGTTGATTAAGGTAATTATTACAAGAATCTAGCGTGCTCTGATAAGACTTAATTAAAGTGTCGTTTGCTCTTTGATATAAATTAATACATTTGTCGATATAAAGCGTTATCGCCGCTTCGTCCGTTTCCTCATAAGCATCGATACCATGTAAAATAATGAGTTTCTCTCTGGCGAAGCCAGCCATCCTTTCACGTGTGATGTTTTTATCAAGCTCATTGCCATATTGATCGTTGGTTATAAAATTTAATAGGCGTACATCGGTCAATCTGTTACCGAGATCATGAGACGTCATGAGCGCGAGAACAAGTTCGCCAAGAAAAAGATCCGCAACATAAAGACTTCCCAGCAAGCTTGTAATAGCAATCCCTGCAAAAATCATGAGTCGAGTATATTTAACAATACTTCGGATAGGTTCGGGGTAGCGCATATATTCATTATAAATAGGTGTAACTGCTTCGATGATTTGCTTATAAAGCTGATTCATGGTCTGAGACGGCTTACTCGCCATGCTCGTCATAACTTCAGAAAAATCATCATTGTTATAATAAGCACTATTGATAATCTGTTGAGGAATAGGAATAAATTTTAGTTTCACGTCTTCCTTGTTTAATGATAAACGGTCTAACTGCACCGTTAGCTCATGATCACGTGATGACAATTTATCTTGGTGAAACTTGCTCGAAAGCTTATAGTATAACTTTTTTTTGTTAGACTCCCCTTCAGCGCCAGATTTAGCGGCCTTAAATGCCGATCGAATGGGATTATCACAAGCCATGAAAATTTTTCGCTCATCCACCGGTGGCATTAATGCAATAAAATTATTCTTGATGTCCGAGTATGTTGTATCTACTAGAATTGCAATCTCATCAGTTGTTATTGGCATAAGTAACGGACCCTAAATCATAAAGATTCAATAATATACACCATGCCACAATTATTATCAAATAATATTAAGCCCAACACTACTTCGTTTCAATCAGCCCGTCTTTTGAGAGCATAATCGCGAAAGGACGGGTTGCCGGAAAATGCGCCAGGACAATCATCATCATCACCGTAATTGGTACCGCCAAGAACATCCCAACCACGCCCCAAATCACACCCCATAAACCCAAAGCAAACAAAATAACCAAAGGACTCAAGTTCAACGAACGCCCAAGGTAGCGTGGTTCAAGCAACGTACCAATCACAAACTGAACAGCAACAAGGCCCGATGTCATCGCAACAAACGGGAACCACGTTTGAAATTGAATTAAAGCTAATAGTGCAGGAAACAACGTCGCGATAATCGAGCCAATATTTGGAATGTAGTTTAAGAAAAAGATAAGAAGCGCCCAAAATTCTGCAAAGTCAAGTCCAATCCAGGTCATAATGCCCCAGCTCGCAAACGCAGTTAATAACCCCATCAATGTTTTTAATCCCAAATACGTTTGTATATCGCGCAGGGTGCGAGTCATTAATTCGCTCATAACTTGACGCTGTTTTTCAGAGGGAACCAAGCGTTTGATTTTTGTTGCAAAAACAGCTTGCTCTACAAATAAAAACATAATATAAATCGCGATTAAAAATGCTGAGCTTGCGACGGTAGTAAAGCCAGCGTACACATTAATTAAGATTTTTTGAACATCAAGCTCATCACTCATTCGCTCGACATAAGTCATCGACTTAGCCAGCAATTGTTGATTAAGCTGGCCCGTCAAATGCCTAAAGCTTTCTTTATAGCGGGCTGAAGCGTTAATCACCTCGTTCACATTGTCAGAGACAATATGGACCAATTCCCACACACATCCAACGACAACAACGAAAGACAACAGCATACTGACTTTTTCAGGCAAATATTTACCCAGCCCTGGCAGGTGTTGTATCGAGCGATTCAATGTATTTAATAAATTCCAAACAAACAACGCAATCACCCAAGGCAATAAAAAACTACGCCCGGTCATCAATAAGTAACCAATCAACGTCACGCTGATTAATCCTGCAGAAAATGTCATGATTCGATTCACACGCGCTCTCCAAAGCTCTGCTCAAATACATAATAATTAATCATGACATAAAAAAAATTCAAAAACATGGCTGTCAAGACTGTTTTTAAAAAAAATACTGGATTATAATACGAGCCGGTCTTGTTCTATTGCACCCATTCATAAATGTGGATAAATATAAAATCATTCTCATCCACCGGCTAAAAACCCTTCGCAAAGCCACATCTATAACCACATAACTATATTGAAAAATAACGTTTTTTTATGTTAATAACACCCCACAACGTTATCCCCATTATCTGTGGATAACGTTGTGGGTAGAGTGAAAAATTCTTTGGGAATAAGGGTATTGCCCTCGTGCCTCAAACCAAACCAACCCGAACAAGCATGTCGGGATGATTACATCATCGCATCACGCAACCAGCTGCCATCACCATCTTCATCTTTATACGATAAAATCACGACTTCCGTACTCCCGACTTTGACAAACTCTTCGTTCAGCCATTTTGCAGCACTGGGAAGTACGCGGATGCATCCATGACTTGCATTGGTTGTCAGCTTCTCATACCCCGAATGAATGGTAAATCCTCGATAAAAATACATGCAGTACGGCATTTTAGCGCCACCGCCAGTATCAACTGGATACGCTTTTGACTTACAATCTTTCCCGCGTTTGTAATAAATGCGGAAGTTTCCTGTGACTGTACGGCACGGTTCGTTTGTATCATCACAAAAGTCAGCGCCACCTGAACCCATGCCTGTTTGTACCCGCTCCCCTTCCTCGTTGTATGCAGCCCAAGCAGACACCTTAGGGTCGAACACAAAAAGTTTCCGACCACGCGGTTTGATTTGCAAAGGAAAATGATTGCGTCCATGTGTATCTTTCAAATGATGAGGCATGTAATGCTCCTCACCGTAATCATCCGTAACCACCGTAGCTTCATCAACATCAAGGCATGCCGTCAGGTTCAAACACAACACCAACGGCAACCAAGCGTACTTCATGCTCTTAATCTTCATGAAGACGACGGTATTTTGTCTTAGATGGATTATTTGCTGCATCACCCAAGCGACGCTTACGATCTTCTTCATAATCTTGATAGTTTCCATCAATAAATACGACTTTAGAATCCCCTTCAAATGCCAATAAATGCGTGCAAATTCGATTGAGAAACCAGCGGTCATGTGAGACAACAATAGCACATCCCGGGAAGTTCAACATGGCTTCTTCTAAGGCTCGTAAGGTTTCAACATCTAAATCATTACTCGGCTCATCGAGCAGCAGTACATTTGCACCACGCTTTAACAAGCAGGCCAAATGCACACGATTACGTTCACCACCCGATAAATCTCCAACACGTTTTTGTTGATCAGATCCTTTAAAATTAAAACGTCCCGCGTAGGCACGTGATGACATCTGAAATGCACCCACTTGGATAATATCGTGACCACCAGAAATCATCTCCCAAGCCGTCTTACGGTCATCCAGGCTATCACGTGATTGGTCAACGTATGCCAAATCGACTGTTTTTCCGATACGGATTTCACCTTTGTCCGGTGTGATTTGCTGCGTCAACATTTTCAAGAACGTTGATTTTCCGGCACCGTTGGGCCCAACAATTCCTAAAATACCGCCTTTCGGTAATCTGAAATTCAAATTTTCAAATAAAACACGATCACCAAAGGCTTTGGACAAATTCTCGCCTTCAATCACCAAGTCACCTAAACGCTCACCGGGTGGGATATATAAGTCATTGGTTTCTTGACGTTTTTGAAATTCACGAGAGCTCATTTCTTCAACGCGCGCTAAACGTGCCTTGTTTTTAACGCGACGACCTTTGGGCGAACTGCGAGCCCATTCAAGCTCAGCTTTCAGTGCGCGATCGTGCGCTGATTCTTGTTTTTGTTCTTGGGCTAAGCGCGTGGTTTTTTGCTCAAGCCATGTCGTATAATTACCTTCATATGGGATACCCTCACCGCGATCGAGCTCGAGAATCCACTGCGCTGCATTATCCAAGAAATACCGATCATGGGTAATCGCGACAACCGTTCCTGTAAATTCTTCTAAATAACGTTCAAGCCATGCAACACTTTCGGCATCCAAGTGATTGGTTGGCTCATCCAGTAAGAGCATATCTGGGTTTGATAGCAGTAATCGACATAAAGCAACGCGACGACACTCACCACCCGACAACACGCCGATCAACGCATCACCATCAGGTAGGCGTAAAGCATTACAAGCAATTTCAAGTCGTCGGTCTAAATCCCAACCACCACCGGCTTCAATGGCTTGCTGCAAATCACCTTGCTCTTCAAGCAGGGCGGTCATGGCATCATCACTCATAGGCTCACAAAATTTAGCACTGATCTCATCAAATTTAGTCAGTAAACCTTTCATATCCGCAACAGCTTCTTCCACCACCTCACGAACCGTTTGTTTAGGGTTCATTTGAGGCTCTTGAGGAAGATAACCAATACGAATGCCTGCCTGAGGACGTGCTTCACCTTCAAAGTTTTTATCCACACCTGCCATGATACGAAGCAGCGTTGATTTACCCGAACCGTTCAGTCCAAGCACCCCAATTTTTGCTCCAGGGTAAAAACTAAGTGAAATATCTTTCAAAATTGTGCGTTGATTCTCAACCACTTTACTCACGTGGTTCATGGTAAAAATATACTGCGCCATAAAAACTACTCCAATTCATACTGATTTAAATAAATTTAAATAATTAAGTCCAATCTAAAATCACTTTACCCGATTGGCCTGAGGCCATAATCTGAAAAGCATCTTGAAAATCATCCACCGGAAAATGATGTGTCATCACCGGTGATAAATCCAAGCCACTTTGAAGCATGGCAATCATTTTGTACCATGTTTCATACATTTCTCGCCCATAAATACCTTTAAGCTCGAGGCCTTTGAAGATCACTTGGGTCCAGTCTATCGGTGTTGCTTCCGGTGGAATACCTAAAAGTGCCATTTTCCCACCATGGTTCATGGTTTTGACCATGTCGTTTAAGGCCATCGGATTACCCGACATTTCCAAACCGACATCAAAACCTTCACGCATCCCCAACTCATCCATGGTGTCTTGAAGGGTATGATATTTAATATTAATCGCACGCGAAGCACCCATTTTTTTAGCTAAGGCAAGGCGGTGATCATTCACATCGGTAATCACCACATGCCTGGCACCGGCATGACGTGCAATCGCTACGGCCATCATTCCAATGGGTCCTGCACCGGTGATTAAAACATCTTCACCGATTAAATTAAACGAAAGCGCACAATGCGTTGCATTTCCAAACGGATCTAAAATCGCCGCCTGATCGCCTGTAATATTATCAGGCAAAGGCAAGACATTACTGGCAGGAAGCACCAAATATTCAGCAAAACAACCGGGACGATTGACACCCACACCTTGCGTTTTCCGACATAAGTGCTGCCGACCTGCACGACAATTACGGCAGATACCGCAGGTAATATGCCCCTCACCTGACACGCGCTGCCCGACCGTTAAACCTTTAACTTCACGGCCGACGTCAGCAATTTCACCAAAAAACTCATGCCCAACAATCATCGGTACAGGTATCGTCGCTTGCGCCCAATCATCCCAAGAATAAATATGAATGTCTGTGCCGCAAATCGCAGTTTTATGAATTTTAATTAACACTTCATTTGCATTAAACGTCGGCATGGGCGCATCATCCATCCAAATACCAGGCTCACGTTTTGCTTTAATCAGTGACTTCATCTGTTCCCTCAAAATAACTTACAAAATAACTTATATAACACCCAGTTCACGACCTACGCGCCCAAATGCGTCCAACGCCTTATCAAGATGTGCTTCGGTATGCGCGGCTGACATTTGTGTTCGAATACGAGCCTGACCTTTGGGTACAACCGGAAACGAGAAGCCAACCACATAAATGCCTTCATCGAGCAAACGCTCCGCCATTTTTCCAGCAAGCACCGCGTCCCCGAGCATCACAGGCACAATCGCATGGTCACCGGGCACCAAATTAAACCCAAGCCGCTCTAAACCAGCACGAAAATAACGCCCGTTATGCTGCACTTTCTGAATTAAATCTTGATTGTTTATGACCAAATCTAACGCTGCAATCGACGTTTCCGTGATCATAGGTGCGAGCGTATTTGAAAATAAATAAGGCCGTGAACGCTGTCTCAACCAGGCAACAACAGCTTCACTCGCGGCCGTAAAACCACCGGATGCACCACCAAGCGCTTTACCTAACGTTCCCGTCACAATATCAATGCGATCGGACACGCCAAAATGCTCAGGCGTCCCTCGACCGGTTTCACCGACAAAACCTACTGCATGCGAGTCATCCACCATCACTAAAGCACCGTACTTATCGGCTAAATCACAAATAGCAGGTAAATTAGCCAAAATACCATCCATCGAAAACACACCGTCCGTTGCAATCAAACGAAAACGCGCATCACTGGCGGCTTGAAGCTGCTTTTCTAAATCTTGCATATCATTATTGGCATAACGATATCGCTTGGCTTTACATAATCGCACACCATCAATAATACTGGCGTGATTTAAGGCATCACTAATAATCGCATCTTCAGGCCCTAATAATGTTTCGAACAAACCCGCGTTTGCATCAAAACACGAAGGATACAAAATCGTATCGGCTTTACCTAAAAAATCACTTATTTTTCTCTCTAAGGCTTTATGCGGTGCCTGCGTTCCACATATAAAACGCACCGACGCCATACCGTATCCGTATTTATCTAAAGCCGCCTTTCCTGCCGCAACCAATGCTGGATGATTTGCGAGTCCTAAATAATTATTGGCGCAAAGATTAATCACGTCATGCCCGCCAAGGCTCACCATGGCTTGCTGTTGATTTTGAATCACGCGCTCAGGCTTAAATAACCCTTCTTGTTTAAGCACACCTAATTCTTTTTGAAAATGTGTCTCAAATCTGTCCCGCATGTTAATCTCCGGCTTAGAGCAAAAATCTATAAAATAAATATCAGCATGCATCATAACAAGCTGCGAACACATTAACCAGAATACCAAGGGAACTTCCCTTTTAGCTTCTCATAGAAGAACCCAAAAACTTGTCAGATGTGTTACGAACTTATAGACTTCTCCGGGGTTAATATTAACTCAATAATTAACCGGAAAAGAATAAATGCTTGGATTAGTATTCGATGTCTACAACCAATGGCTCACTTATTTTTTGGATCGGGCCTCTATTTGCCTGTCACCATCCCCCCCTGTTGCCGATCAAGCACATGTGATTACAGAACTTCAGGCCCGACTTAATGCCATCAGGACAGACAGGAAACCTGTGACTGCCGTGTCGCTGTCACTACTCGAAATGTGCGATATTCTTTTTTCAGTGAGTCGTGTCGAAGCAATTCTTAATGAGTATTTCGAGGTACCACGTAGTCTATCCTGGAAAGTCATGGCTACTGAATTTTTACAACAACGTGCCGAAAAAATTTTAAATGGACCATTTTGCTATACATTCCATACGGACTTACCTGTAAACGATCTGTGTGTAACGCTGGCTAGGCTTTGTGATCCGCAACATCAAAATTCGCTCCTTATGCCTGGGGTCAGGAAAGAAGATATTTACGGTAATAATTTTGATGAATTGAACTTAGGGCAGTTTATTCTAACCGATGATAAATTATCGTTTATTAATCTGTGTGATATTGTCGACACGGCTTTTACTCGAAGTGTTGGTATTGAAGCCAATATTTATCTCACGACAACGGCTGAAGGGCAATCACGTAATCTAAGTAATACTGAAATACAGCGCCTAGGGACGGTTTACCATCGATTGGAAAAAATTCGCCATCAACTTAATGACAGAAGCTTTCTTGCGCGAGTGATGCGAAGCAATCTATTTGATGAGCTGGTCAATTTACGCAATGGTTTAAGAGATGGTGATGTCGATCATGATGGTGAGGAGATGAATGCGGGTGCCGCAGCGAATGAAGCGATTGTCAGATTTCGACAATATTATGAAGGTTGGAGCGAGGACAAGAAGTCTCGGGTTTGTGCCATTTATACAAATGGCAGAACGCTGGGTGAAATATTTGATATTATTTTTCGTGATCCCAATCAATCCCGTCATAACAATGGCCACAGTGTAATCTATTGCATGGCTATAGTCGGTAGTCAGCTCGAGAGTATTATCTATGAAAATCGCCGTGAGTTGCTTGGTATCAAGGAGTCACAGCAAGAACGCATCCACCAATTAAAATACCAATTACTCGAGGATATCCAGACGAAAAAGTGGATGCGTTTAGGAACGGATGAGTATGCTTCGCTGTATGACCATCTTGCGTTATTGATGAATGACTTGCTAGTAACCCTGTCTAAACAAACAAAAAATCCCGAGTACACTGAGTTAATGCTCAATATGGTAAATTTTGTTTATTTTGAGTGTGAACGTATGCTCGCGGCCAAACGGTTTGGTAAAAAACTAGATTCATATACCCATTTATTATTGGCTATTGGCCTGGAATCAGCGTGTTCTGACAAGCGTTCCAAAGAATATAACGATATGGTATTAAACGAGAGCTTCAAGCGCATTTCATTGTTATCTTCGTGTGCAACTGCTTTTTTTCCGTTATCAGCTCCCACGTCTAAAAATAACTGGCAACAATGGATTCTCGCACATCCTGCTCTTCAATCTTATCCTTTCCTCATTGATGATGATTGCGAATATACCCAAATCACTCAGTATATGACAACTTATCAAGCAACAGAGCAACGCACGATCACCACTGACGCACTTTCTGAGCTACGCACACAGGAAGCAAGACATCGCTCCATCGTGTTGAGAACAGCAGATGAACAACGGATGCGTAGTAAATCGAAATTCCGCGCGTTCTATCCGGCTTCGGCACATGCGGATTCAACGCAACAGACCTTATATAATTTCGAGTTTTGGTTTTATGTTGGCTGTATTACAGCTCTAACAGCTTGCTATGTAAGCCTAGTAGAGCACTATTTCAATTCACTCAAAGAAGATCTAACCGGCAGTCCCGCGATCTCCGGCTTAACTCCACAACCTTAATTGACAATACGTGTAAATGTAAGTCTTAACTCGCAGACGCTAGGAATTCTTGCTAAAATCTTCGCAACGTTTTACTCTAAGTCGTCACGTACAAAAGGCCGTACCATGAATAATCACAATGCCCGCATTAATATGATCACACAGCAGCTCAGAACCGGTAATGTTCTCAGCGAGAATATCCTTTCATTATATGATGAGCTGCCGAGAGATGCTTTTGTTCCAGAAAGCTTGCATAAGTATGCTTACAGCGATTTACAACTCCCGCTGCCCCATAACGAATGCATGATGACACCGCTTGAAGAAGCCACCATTTTACAAGCACTGGCACTCGAAGGTTATGAAAATGTTCTTGAAATAGGAACCGGATCTGGCTTTTTTACAGCTTTACTCAGTCGTCGTTGCCAACATGTGACCAGCATTGACTATCATGCTGATTTTACAGAAAACGCACGTAAAAAACTCACACAATATCGCTGTGATAATGTCACTCTGCACACAGGCAATGCCTACCATGGTTGGTTAGACAAAGCCCCCTTTGACGTGGTGATTTATACCGGGGCATTGCAGGCGCTCGACGACATGCATCGCTTGCAAGTACTACCCGGTGGTAAGCTGTTTGCTATCGTCGGCGACACACCTTGTATGCAAGGACAGCTTCATTACCTTGATCACCATGAGACATGGCACGCAAACTTACTTTTTGACACCCTGCTACCTCAATTAATTAATCCGTCACCACCTAAAGCATTTACCTTTTAGGAATCATAAGGCATGAATAAGCTAAAACAGCTCGGTTCAATCTTACTTATAAGCTTCGCTTGCATACCGCCGCTTCATGCCGCTGATCTTTTAGATATTTACCTTCAGGCGCTCGATAACGATCCTGCGTTTAAAATTGCCTACAGTACCTTTATGTCGGACAGCCAAAATGTCCCCAGGGCACGCGCACCTTTGCTTCCTCAATTCACCGTAAATGCACTCACAAGTTCCAGCCAACAAAACGTAAATGCAGGGCTTCTTGTGGATGGTGAAAATTTTATTGTTGATGAAAGCTACCAAACCATGCAATGGCAATTTTCGGCCTCTCAAGCGATTTATAATTTTAAAGCGTGGGCTGAAGTACAACAAGCCAAAGCCTCGGTGAAAGCAGCCAATGCTTTATTTAACGATGCGTCGCAAAATTTACTTTTACGAGTGACAGCGGCTTATCTTGATGTACTTTTTTCATATGATTTTCTTACGTTCACGCAAGCAAAGAAACGCGCGAATAAACGGCAGTTTGATCAAGCAACCCAGCGCTTCAACGTCGGCCTTGATGCGATCACATCGGTATATGACGCACAAGCCGCCTATGACTATTCTGTGTCACAAGTCATTGAAGCCGAAAATAACGTGATTAACACCGGCGAAGAACTCCGTAAATTGACCAATCATATCTACGACAAGCTTGCACCACTCAGAAATAACAAAATTCCGCTGATTCGGCCAGAGCCAGATAACATCGATGATTGGGTTGCAACGGGACTCAAACAAAACTATAAACTTTTCGCTGCAAAATATTCGATGGAAGAAAAACGAGAAAAAGTCAAAGTTAAATCCTCAGGGAACTGGCCTATTCTCGCAGTCAAAGCTAACCTGACTCGCACACGTAACCAATCTCAAGATCCCAATTTCTTTATCCCAGCTACACAACAAATTTCTTCCGTCGCCCTTACGTTCGACTACCCTATTCTTCAAGGTGGCTTAGTTTTGGCTGAAACAAAACAAGCACAATTTGACTTTCAATCAGCAAGCCAAGCACTCGAGCAGGCCTATCGTGATGTTACCGTCGACAGCCGTATTGCATTTAACACCATTAACAACGGCATAGCCAAAGTCAAAGCCGATCGCAAAACCCTGTTCACACAAACCGCATCGCTCGAAAGTACTGAGGCTGGTTTTTTTGTTGGGACACGCAACATGGTTGATGTCGTGGGGGCCCAAGAACGCCTTTTCCTCGCCCAAAAAGAATTAGCATCCGATCAATACGGGCTGATTAAGTTCATGCTCAAACTCAAATATCTGGCCGGAACACTTAATGTCACCGACCTTGAAGAAATTAACAGTTGGCTATCAACGGAACGAATCAATAGTCGCCCACCACAACTCAATGCGCCACAGTAAGTGCACGCGCTTCAGTTTAAAACTTAATGTAGATATCTAACCATGACGTATACTTCATCCAGCATCGAAAAAAAACTTCTCCATCACACCGGTAAAGCCATTGCCGATTACAACATGATTCAAGCCAACGACCGCGTGATGGTTTGTCTGTCAGGCGGAAAAGACTCGTTTACCCTGCTCACGCTGCTTGATCGCCTACGCCGGCGCGCAAAAATCAATTTTGAATTATTTTCGTTTACATTAGATCAAGCCCAACCCGGCTGGGATGATAGCAAATTACGGAACTGGCTCGATGATCGCGATATTCCGCATAAAATTCTTACACGCGATACTTACAGTATTGTAAAAGAAAAAATTCCTGAAGGAAAAACCTATTGTTCCTTATGTTCGCGCCTGCGTCGTGGCATTATTTATGGATACGCCGAGAAACATGGTTTCACAAAAGTAGCCCTGGGACACCATCGGGATGATTTAATTCGCACCCTCTTAATGTCGATGCTTTACAATGGCGAAGTGCGCTCTATGCCACCTAAGCTCTTAAGTGATAACAAAAAACATATGGTTATCCGTCCTTTGTGCTATGCGCATGAAAGCGATATTATTGAATATTCAAAAGAACAAGATTTTCCTATTATTCCCTGCACTTTATGCGGCTCGCAAGATAATCTTGTACGTAAAAAAGTGGGTAACTTAATCAACCAACTGACCCAAGAAAACCCCAAAATTCCAAGTAATCTTTTGCATGCTTTACAAGCCGTCAAACCAAGCCAGCTCATGGATAAAAATTTGTGGGATTTTGAAAATCTCGAGCATAATTTAGTAACATCGGAGCACACAGAACATGATGAATCGTTTTAGCACCTTCACTCGACAGGTCCGCGTTTACCGTAAGCGCCAGCTTCGGTTTGATTTGATTTCTTCTGTTGTTGTTTTTCTCGTGGCAATACCGCTATGCCTGGGTATTGCGCTCGCTTCCGGCGCCCCCCTTCTTTCAGGCATCATCAGTGGTATCATCGGCGGCATTATTGTTGGAAGCTTAAGCTCTTCGCACATCAGTGTCAGCGGTCCTGCCGCTGGTATGGCCGCGGTTGTGCTGACGGCCATAGGGCAACTCGGCGATTTTAATACTTTTTTGCTGGCACTTGTTCTTGCAGGCTTTCTTCAAATCATAATAGGCACGCTACGCGCTGGTTTTTTTGCCGAATACGTCCCCTCGAACGTGATTCAAGGCTTGCTGAGCGCCGTGGGAATTTTATTAATTGTTAAACAGCTACCTCTAGCCTTCACACTTTCATCCAGCATGACGGAACTCAAAATGCATTTACTCGATGCAGCCGAAGGTTTTCATATACAACCACTCCTGAATATTTCATACCACATCAACAGTGGTGCCCTAATTTTATCGATTATCTCCCTTGGTATGCTTATATTCTTTGATAAAACACGTATAGCTTGGCTCAAACCTATTCCTGGCACCATTATCGTCGTTATTTTTGGTGTCGCTGCAAATGAATTCTTTGTGTCCACACATTCGTACTTAGCACAACACAACCTCCAGCTCGTGAACATTCCTCATAACAACGGCCTGATTGATTGGGTAGACCAATTCATGTTCCCCAACTGGTCCGCGTGGTCAAATCCGAATGTTTATATCTATGCCGGTATCCTTGCTACGGTCGCCTCACTTGAAAGCCTGCTCAATGTCAAAGCGGGTGAAAAACTCGATACAAAACGTCGTCGCTGTTCAAAAGATCGTGAATTATTGGCCCAAGGGTTTGGTAACATGACGGCAGGTCTTTTGGGTGGCATACCCGTCACGTCCGTTATCGTACGTACCTCCGTTAATATCCAAGCGGGCTCGAAAACAAAAGCGTCCACCATATTGCATGGCTTTTTTATTCTCTTTGCCATCATGCTCATTCCTACATTATTAAATAAAATACCGCTTTGCTCACTCGCCGCCATTCTTATTTATACAGGCTATAAACTCACATGCCCGAGCATCTATAAAACCATCTACAACCAAGGCCTCGACCGTTTTATTCCTTTTTTAGTCACCGTCATCGGCATCGTAACGCTGAATTTACTCACGGGTATTATCATCGGCCTTATGACCAGCTTGTTTTTTATCTTAAAATCAAACAGCCAAGTTCGTTTTGATATTATCCAAGAATTCTACCCCAACGGCGTGACACAACGCTTGATTCTTCCCCAGCAAACAACGTTTTTAAATAAAGCATCGCTGGTCGAAGAGCTCGATGGTATTCCAAAAAAATCACAACTGATCATCGACGCCCGTTATTCTACGTATATCGATAAAGAAATTATTCAGCTCATCAAAGAATTTCAGCTCGAACAAGCCCCTCAAAAAAACATATCGCTTAATCTAATTGGCTTTAAATCGGATTATGCGATTCACGATCATATTAATTTTATTAACGTGACCACCTATGATGTGCAAGCCTCACTTTCACCCAAACAAGTTTTAAGTATTTTACGTGAAGGAAACCAGCGCTTTCTTCAAGATACGCGCATCCATCGCAGCTTAAGCATTGATATCAAATACACATCCGCCACGCAGCATCCCCTTGCCGTCGTGCTGGGCTGCATCGATTCACGTGTGCCTGTTGAAACCGTTTTTGACATGAGCTTTGGCGATTTGTTCTGCGTGCGTGTGGCCGGAAACGTGGTCAATAACGATGTTTTGGCAAGCATTGAATATGCCTGCTATGTACTTGGCGTCAAACTCCTGGTGGTCCTCGGACACACACGATGCGGCGCTATTGCAGCCGCCTGTGATGATGTCAAAGAAGGCCATATCACCCAATTATTGGCTAAAATAAAACCCGCCATCAACGCAGAAACAAGTACCGTATCAAACCGAACCAGCACAAACGATACCTTTGTTGAGCATGTCACCGAGCTCAACATTGCCCATACGTTGCAAGGCATTTATGAAGGCAGCCCTATTTTACGTAAGCAAGTTGAAAACAATGACCTCGGTATGGTTGGTGCAGTATATAATGTAGCCACGGGCGAAGTGGAGTTTAAGAGCTTTGGTGAGCGTGCCGCTGAGCTCCACAAGAAACCTAATAAAGCCCTGATACAACAACTCGATGACCTTATTTAATCATTCGATCTTGACTTGGCACGCTCGCCGACAGCAGCATCTATTTGTTTGATCCTCATCAAGCTCATGGCAATCAGCGCTGAAACAAGCGCGCTAATCAAGATTGAGAGCTTAGCCATATCCGACAAGATATGTGAAGAAAAAGACAATTCAGAGGTAAATATTGACATGGTATATCCAATACCTGCTAAAAAAGAAATCACAACAAAGTCATAATATTCAATACCTTTAGGCCGTGAGGCGATACCTAGTTTTTGCACAACCCATGAAGTCAACAATAACCCTGCCGGCTTAGCAAAAACGAGACTAATAAAAATCCCCCAAAAAAGTGTGCTCGATAACGTATGACTCAAGTGTGAAAAATCAATATGAAAGCCCCCATTGGTGAGTGCAAATAACGGTAAGACCAAAACTAAAACCGGTATTTCTAATCGATTTTCCCAGCGTTTGAGCGGTGTTGTAGCTTCTAATGACACATCCGTCACGCCTTCTAATAAGTCATGCGGCATCCCTTCTTCTAGCAAATGCTTTTCTTCACTGTATTCATCTTCAAATTTATTCAAAAGTTTACGGATTTTTTTTACGGCGACTTTCGGTTTTTTCTTTGGACGTGCAGGAATGCACATAGCAACTAAAATCCCTGAAATTGTCCCATGAATACCTGCCTGTTCGATACAAAACCAAAGAAATAAACCCAAAATGATATATATTAATGGGTGACGAAAACCACATACATTCATCATCACAAGGCTCAAAAAGACAACCGAGGCACCTAAAAACATCGTTAAATTAAATTGAGGAGAATAAAACAAGGCGATAACAATAATAATCAAAATATCATCAATAACAGCGAGTGAAGCCACTAAAGTAAATGCTTTTTTCGATATTTTGTTTTTAAATAAATACATCACACCTATTGCTAAAGCCGTATCGGTTGCCATAGGTATGGCCCAACCGTTTATTGTTTCAGGATTGTTATAATTAATGAAGCAATATGAAGCGATCGGCAATAATGCACCTCCTATGGCGCAAAGCACGACATACATCGATTTCGAAAGCTCTGATAACTCCCCAATAACAAATTCTCGTTTAACCTCAAGGCCCAGCACGAAAAAAAATATGGTTAATAGGAGATCATTGACAAAATGGCGTAATGTTGTATTAATGATATATCCATTGAAATGAAGACCAAACGGCATGTTAATCAACGTCTGATAACTACGATGGGCCGCATCAATATTACTCATAAAAACTGCAATAAAAATACAAATAAATAATAATGCACTGGTAAAAAGTTGGGCATCAATAAAATGATGCAATGTCGAAGATATTTCTTCGACCTTTTGCTCAAACACCCCTTTATCTTCATGTGGATTATGATTATTTAATATTGATAACATCATTTATTTTTTCTCCAAAGCTCTAGATTCAATCATAACGCGCCCTAGAAAAATTTAGGTCGGGCGCGTCGTCAAGCATAGCCAGAGAATGTTTAGCAGATATCCATCATGTATTGGGGTTCATGCAAGTATTGCTTAATTGCAACTTTAACCCGTGCTTTCGCAAGAATGAACTGATAGTGAGAACGATTTTTTTGTGCTTGTCTCATAGCCGTGCTGCTGCATTTTGAATTAAGATCAAACACTTTTTCTTGAAGATAAGGCGGACTAAAATCCAGTTCAGAAACTTTTTCTTTTAGCTCATAAACTTTGCTTGTTTTATTTTGATTACCTTTTAAAGTCAGCGTAATTTCGGCGATACCATCAAAAATATCTGCATAATGAGTTTTAAGATTATCTGTTGTTTGTTTGTAATAAACATTTTCTCTTAATTGCTGTAGTTCGTTTGTATGTAAAATAACATCGAGATACTCTCTGCTTTGTGAGCGATACTCATCATAGTCTTTAAAAATAGGTCTAAATCTCAATAAATCAAAACTTTTAGCAATGATTTTATTAATATCTTTATCCGCATGCATACCTACTGACATCTTTACCTCCAGCTCTCGTTAAACAACACAAACATCCTTAAGAACTTAAGCGGCACATTTATTAAATACCAATATGTCACTTGAAATAAAAAATAATGTGATTACACCGTAACACTAGATAATATTATATGTCAAAAATAATGAGTCTAATAATGGCATTAAAATAAGTCGGGTTATTGTTTTTTTTTGTCATTTATTTATAATCAATTAAATATAAATATATTTTAATGGAGTTCTAACCATGCTGATCATGCCCCAACCTAATGATGAAAAAACACAATTACGCGTACGCATTAGCAATACCGTCTTAAACGAAGTTGAACAATATTGTGAATGGGCTGATATCAAATATAGAGACTATTTTATAGAGCAGGCTTGTAAGTATATTTTTAACTCGGATAATGACTGGAAAGAATACAAAATGAAACGTAGTCAAGAAAACACCGGGTAACCCGAACTTAATCGGGCAAGATCACGATAGACGAAGCAACGTGACCCTAAGGCGTAAACACACTCACACAACGTGTGTGTTCAGATACAAGCTTATTTTGTTCAAAAATAAGACCGCTACCAAAGCCTTGAATATATGCCTCATCACCACCAAACTCAGTAGAACTCCAGTAATCTTCACTGGTGGTGAATCCACCAATTTCAGCTTGATTTGCATACAAACAATTGAGTTGAGTTGGAGCGCCAAATGCCGAGACAGCCGGCAAAAACCAATCGTCGTAACAAGCATTTTCTGGTTTACACGGGGTGTTACCTTGTGAATCAACTTCATACGTACTACAAATACCTGCCGCATAAGTATCTATCCCTATTGGAGTAGGAGGGTTAGTGCAACCGATGCTATTCGTTAAACAATCAACAATTTTTACCGTGTTCGCCGCTCCATCGCTCGTACTTATCGCCTCTATATATTTCTGCACGCCCCATGGTATACCCGGACTATTATCAGCACGCGCAGCAATCAAATCGTTCAGACCTCCATTAAGACAAGCAATTGTTCCCCCAAAAGCCGGTTGTCCAACAGCTGTGGTCTCATAGGTGTAGCCATCGGTATACGTCTCAGGGCCATTGGGCGTCGTAATCATCACATCTACAGGCCCTATTGCATGAGCCGGTGTAACGGCCGTTATCGTTGTTGAATCCACCACATTCACACTGGTTGCCACAACACTTCCAAACATAACATCCGTAGCACCGGTAAAGTCTACACCCTTGAGTGTCACACCGGTACCACCAGACGCCGCACCGGAAGCAGGGCTTACACCGGTGTCAGGTAGTGGAGCTTGTGTAATATGGAGGTTATTACGACGAGCCGGGCGATAACACAAAAATTCTGAGTCATTTGCACAAACAACCGGCCCATCATCAATAGGACGAGTTAATTGGCTACCGTCGATTTGCAACGAAAGTGTGCAAGAAGCTTTTCCCGTGAGTACAAACGGATTGCCGCAGACTCCCAGCCCCGTCGTTAATTGCGTGACCCCAGGAATAGATTGCATCGCAAGTGTGCGTACTGTCGTGGATTGATTCTTCACTTGATATTGAACGATCGCTGTGTCGTTGGATGGAACTGCGAATGTGGTTGCTGTGAGTGGTGTAAGCGTCCAGACTGGACTAGCCGCCTGTGCCGCACTCAAAAAACATAAAGCTACGACGCCACTGAACAAGCGGGCAATAAAATAATTTGATTTCATGAAGAGCTCCCTTAAATATTTTACGCCAGGCTAAGGCGTAAACGCCCGTACACAACGTGTGTTTGGATTTGAAGAATTTTTTGGAATACTGTCGTACTGCTGACCGTCAAGAAAATATTGAGACCACGCGTTCGACTCACCAGATTCAGTAGAGCTCCAGTATAATAAAGTTGTGAACCCGCCAATAGCCGTTCGGTTAACATACAAACAATTAAGCTGACCTGAGTCGCTCAAATTAAAGCCCGCAGGCAAAAACCAATCATCGTAACAGGTGTTCCCTGCTTCACAAGGGGTGTTGCCTTGTGAGTCTACTTGATAATCATCGCATACTTGGGCCGCATAAACACCTGCTCCTAAGACACTTACTATCGTCGCAGTATTTGCTGCACCATCGGTGGTGCTTCTCGCAAACGTTTGTATGTCAAGCCCGCCCCACTCAATATCCGAACCATTATCCGCTGTCGACGCAATTAAATTAGCTTTATCCCCATTAAGGCAAGCAATTTTACCACCATAAGCTGATTGCCCCACGGCTGTGGTCTCGTAGGTGTAACCGTTCGTATCCGTCTCGCTACCCGTAGGACCGGTAACCACCACATCAACAGCTCCAACTGCATGCACAGGTATGACAGCCGTAATCGTTGTTGAATCTACAACATTGATGCTGGTCGCCACCACGCCTCCAAATGTCACACTCGTAACGCCGGTAAATCCGGAACCGCTCACAACCACCCCCGTACCCCCCGAAGCCGGGCCTGAAGCAGGGCTCACTCCGGACACAGTAATCCCTGAATCAACATCAATCGCCGCTATCAACGCATTCGTATTGTCGCCTTGAATTGGAAAATTCGTCAACGTAAGTTCCGTATCTCCTGGTGTATAGGTCAACGTGCAACTGCCTAATGGAGGCACACTGGCACATGTATTATCTGTTTCGGTTACCTCTCCTTCCAGCGCCGTACCTGTAAAATCAGATGCTATGTTTGTCGCCGTAACAATCAAAGATAGATTATTAATCGTCAATGTCCCACTTACTCCCGTGGCGACTAACGTCAAGGGCGAGCCGGTGACAGAAATCGTTGCATCGGTAATCGGTGAGGCTTGTGTGATACGAAGAACATTGTCAGATGCCGGGCGATAGCACAGAAACTCCGAGCCGTTGGTACAAACAACCGGTCCATCATCAATAGGCCGTGTTAATAAACTACCGTCGATTTGCAACGAAAGCGTGCATGAGGCCTTCCCCGTGAGTGCGAACGAGCGGCCGCACACACCCAACCCCGTCGTTAATTGCGTAACTCCGGGAATCGATTGCATCGTGAGTGTACGTGCTATTTTGGATTGATTGGTTACTTGATATTGCACAATCGCCGTGTCGTTTGATGGAACCGAACGTGTGGTTGCTGTGAGTGGTGTAAGTGTCCAGACAGGGCCCGCCGCCTGTACCGCATTTAATAAGCATAAAGCGACAACGCCACTGAGTAAGCGTGCAATAAAAGAATCTGTTTTCATGAAGAGATCCCTAATATGTATACGTGAGATTAGGCAACAACTTCGCCAAACTGAAAACTCATAGCCAATCCCTACGCCCTACGAGATAGTATCTATCATAACAAAGTGATGGAGTATTTAAAGAACTATATACGTATTACCTAACAAAAATAACCAAGTAAGTAACTCGACGAGAATCATGAAAAAATTCAGATTTTATTTGGGATGACATCATGGTCTAGCTCTGCGTCAGGGTCAGGCTTAAGCTTATCTTGAAGTGTTTTGTTATGCTGGTCAAAAAAAGTCTGACCTGCCTGAGTAAACGATTTTGTTTTATCCCGAACGCTAGGATCCGCTAACAATTCATCAGCACCAGGCAACGAGAAGACAAGTGCTTTTTTAGCAAGTACGCCATATATACCCAAAGTAGCCCCTACTTTTGCACTACTCAACATAACCAGCGCACTCGCAACGACAAAGATTGCATTAAACCAAGGTACGGTTAATAAAGCTGCTGTGGCAAGCACGACAACCGTTGTAAATACAAAATTTTGGATTTTCTTTTTGAGTGATCGCGCATTAGGAAGCTCCTGCATGATGTTATTGATTCGTTTCAAGCCCAAACCCACATCATTAAGTGATTTTGCGTTCATAGGTGTCGTGCCGGCTTGCTCTAAGACGTGCGAAACCAGCACATAAACCTGATTAATTTGCTCATAGTCCTTTGTTTTAAACGCTGACCGATTACTTGCTTTCACTAAAATTTTCTTTGCTGCCTTGATCATGTCAGCACACAAATGATCTGTTTTGTTTGATTCTGATACCGACAACAACAGCTGCTTAAGTTTTTGCTCATTGCGTGTAAATTCATCAAATAATAAAGTGCTCGGTCTTTTCAAGCACTCTACGTTTTTAACTTTATTTTTTTTATTGAGCAGAGCTGTTTTGAGATAAAATTCACCCCCAACTAAATCATTAAATGTTTTTCTTCCCCAACCAAACCAATTGTTTGCTTGTGAACATGGTTTCATACCCGGTGTGCCCGGCACCATATGGTGTGTCATTTCAGCTGAATTAAATCCCCTGGCACGCATGTTTTCAACGGCAGACTTATCAGCCTCCAATTTTGTTACGGTATGCTGTTGAATCGCCGCTTCAATCACGGTACCGGTACGATCAATCCCACTGGCGCAATTAACAAAACTTATGGTGTTATCCTGACCCTTTGCTTTAAGTACCACATCCACGGCTAAATCGAGTCGATCCGCTTTTTGACCGGGTTGAGCCTTACCCTCTTTTTCCATCAAGAGCTTAATTGGGTCAGCCACTTGAGGCGTGTAAAGCATACCCATATCGTTGGTTGGAACCACGGATATATCATGTGTTGTGCCCTTCATAGCTTTATGCAAACCATCAATCATGACATCTTGTTTTTCACCATCAATACTTGTATCTGTATTAAGTGTTGTCAGATGGATATTCAACTCACGATCATGCTTGCGCATATATTTTTTAGCCGCATGCTGTAACTGCTCTAAATTCGCCTTAACATGCGCATTCGTGTATTTTTCACCTGGACCAACGTAAACCGGCACCCCCATACGACCCAGCCAAAGGGGAGCTGGATCTTCGATTTCTTCTTTATCCCTCTCCAACTCAAAGCCATATGCACATCCCTGGGTTTCAACTTTCACAATAAAAGCATTTTTCACGCCCACCAGGTGACTTTTACGTGCTTGTGAGGTGAGCATACGATCATCCGCTACCAGCAGATCAGCAAAACACTTATCCGCCAGCTGCTCTGCTTCGTTATGTTCGGTATGCGCATTAACTTCCGCCCCTACAGGATAAGGTATGACGGTTTTTAACGTATCTTCGTAACCTTTCTGGAATTCCGTTTTTTCTGTCACAGGATATTGGGTTTCACGTTGAAGTATTCCAGCGTCTTTATCATACGTCAGCGTGACCAACGGCATGGCTGGGTCAAGCACGCTGTATAATATTTTATAATGCGATAAAAGTGCTTCGGCATCGTGCTGAGTCGAGCATCCTTTGGTTAAATTGGCTTTGTGTAAGGTTTTAATTAAAAAAGTATTAAATTCTTTTTCTATCTTATGCATGGCTTTCGTGGTTCGTGCATTTTTTTCTAACGGCAAGTCTTCCGCTCTATCTAAAATACGTATTTTTTCTGCTTCAAACATACTTTTGAGATTATTTCTTAATTCTTGTCGCTTGTTATCATCCAGAAACTCATCTTCATGCTTCGAAAGCATATAATCAATCGGTCGAAGACGTGCCAACATACGAAGCAAAGTATTATTCGCTTCAATCATTGCCGCATCATGAGGTGGGCGTTTGGGATCACCTAATGCATAGGCCCGGGTTGCATCACGTGACCACGTATCACCTTCAGAAGTCATGACGCGCCTTGATACAATACCAAACTCGGCATCACTTGCGGCACGCAGCGCATCAATATTATCCCGATACCCTTGCTGTAATTGATCCAATTCTCCCACGCCAATCACCTTGATAACACACTTTGCTTTAGTATAGAACAAAATATCATGTTTGACCTGGTCGAAATCACTCAGACCTGATACGATTCTTACTTTATTCAAACCTTAATTTTAAACATCAAGGACTCAGCATGCGTGCGTCACCCTGGCTTATCTCAACCCTCAAAGAATCACCTCATGAAGCGGAAACACCATCACACCAACTGATGCTTCGAGCAGGTTTTATTCGCCCGCTGGGTTCAGGGCTCTACACGTGGCTCCCGTTAGGGCTCAAAGTTCTGCGTAAAATAGAGCACGTCGTACGTGATGAACTCAATAAAATTGGAGCGCTTGAGCTACTCATGCCTGCAGTACAACCGGCCGAGCTTTGGCAAGAAACCGATCGTTGGGATACCTTTGGTGGGCAATTACTGCGTATCACGGATAATAACGGTCGAGACTACTGCTTTGGTCCAACTCACGAAGAAGTAATCACGGATTTAATGCGTCGTGAATTACAATCGTATAAACAGCTTCCACTCAATGTCTATCAAATTCAAACCAAATTTCGAGATGAAATACGGCCTCGTTTTGGTGTGATGCGATCACGTGAGTTCTTAATGAAAGATGCCTACTCGTTTCATCTTGATACCGAATGCCTCGAGCGCACGTATCAAGCCATGCATCAAGCTTACAGCCGTATTTTTGATAAGCTTGGCTTTAAATATCGTGCCGTGGAAGCTGACACCGGCGCCATTGGTGGGGCAGTATCTCACGAGTTTCAAGTACTTGCCGACGCTGGTGAAGACTGCCTGGTCTACAGTGATGGCAGTGATTATGCCGCCAATATCGAACAGGCCACAAGCCTCACACCTGCTCCATCAGACAAGCCTTCTGATAAACCTATCACACGTGTTGATACACCTAATATTAAAACCATTGCAGACGTCGCAGCGTTTCTTGATCTTGATCCAAAAAACACCGTTAAAACATTAATCGTTGAGGGCTGTAACGAAGAAGCTCCATTAATTGCTTTAGTTTTGCGCGGCGATGATACGCTGAATGCCACACGTGCCGCTAAACACCCGCTCGTTAAATCGCCCGTACAATTTGCCAATGAAGCGCTTGTGGTTGAAACACTCCAAGCTCCGTTTGGCTCCATTGGCCCAGTGGGTCTTGATATTCCTGTCATTATTGATCACCATGCACGTGCTTTAAATAGCTTTGTGTGCGGCGCAAACACCGCTGATGTGCATTATGTCGACGCGGTTTGGGATCGCGATGTTAAAGCTTCTGAATGCTTTGATTTACGTGAAGTAAAAGCTGGCGATCCAAGCCCTGATGGCCAAGGTAATTTGCAGATGTGTCGTGGTATTGAAGTGGGTCATATTTTCCAACTCGGATCAAAATATGCAGAGCTCATGAAAGCCACGGTGCTTAATTCTAACGGTAAAGCACAAACCTTAGTCATGGGCTGTTACGGTATTGGAATTTCTCGTATGGTTGCTGCAGCCATTGAGCAACACCATGACGAACGGGGCATGTGTCTACCTGAAGCTTTAGCACCGTTCCAAATCGGTATTATTCCGATTAACGGCCACCGTTCAGAACGCGTAAAAAACGCCGCAGAGGAGCTGTATCAAACTTTATTAGCTCAAGGCTTTGATGTTCTTTTAGACGACAGAAAAGAGCGTCCAGGTGTCTTATTTGCAGACCATGACTTGATTGGCATCCCACATCGCGTTGTTATCGGTGAACGAGGCCTTGATGAGGGCACGGTGGAATACAAAGCACGATGTGGTACCGAGGCGAAGCCTATTCCTGTGGATGAGATTCAGGCTTTTCTTGTTAAGCACTGCTCTCAACGGGCTCAATAGCACTCACCCCCGCCAACAACTGCTGCGTGTAAGCGTGGGCGGGGGCACGCAACAACTGCTCACACGTACCTTGCTCGACCATACGACCGTCGCGCATCACGAGCACATCATCGGCTAAATACGAAACCACCGCCATGTTATGCGTCACAAACAAGTACGTAAGATTCAGCTCTTGCTGTAAATCTTTCAATAAATTTAAAACTTGGGCTTGAACCGATACATCGAGTGCACTCGTTGGCTCATCACAAATCAGTACGTTCGGCGAGCAGGCTAACGCACGCGCAATACACAAACGTTGACGTTGCCCACCTGAGAATTGATGTGGGTAACGCTCCAAACTTCGTTTAGGTAAATTAACTTGATCAAGCAACTCATGCTGACGTTTATGAATCCACGCGGGTTTGTTATTTTGAGCCTCCATGCCTTCAGCTAAAATTTGACCGACGGTCATGCGTGGGTTCATGGATGAATAAGGATCTTGAAAGATAATTTGAACTTGCTTTCGAAATTGCTTAAGGGCGCGCCCTCGCAAATCACACACAGCTTGATCACGAAACATCACATCACCACAGCTGATTTTTTGTAAACCAAGCAGCACGCGACATGCAGTACTTTTACCCGAGCCAGACTCCCCGACCAACGCCAAAGTTTGACCCTGTTTTAGATCAAACGATAAACCATCGACGGCTTTATGAACGTGAGCTGGTCGCCCTAAAAAACCACGCTTAATTGGAAAATACACACCTAAATCACGCACAGAAAATAAAACAAGCCCTACCTCTTTTTTATTATTCCAACCCTCTTCGGCATGAACCAAAGCAGGAGGTGACGGATGCTCGGGATACAAATGGCAACGCACCGCGCGTGATGCTTGCTCTGTCTTCGTCACAACCTGTAATCCAGGCTCTTGTTGGGCGCAGGGCGAAAACGCATGTGTACAGCGCGGATGAAACCGACAGCCACTCGGCCTATCATCAGGTGAAGGAACTCGTCCTGGAATGGCACTTAAACGCTGTGTTCTTTTGTCAAAATTAGGCAACGCCGCAAGTAAATGCTGAGTATACGGATGCAACGGTTGCTTAAAAAAATCAGACACACGAGCCGACTCAACAATTTGGCCTGCGTACATCACATACACACGACAAGCCACGGCTTGAACCAAACTCAAGTCATGTGTAATCAGCAATAAACTCATGTTGCGCTGCTGTTGAATACGTTTTAAGAGCGCTAAAATTTGTGCTTGCGTGGTTACATCAAGTGCGGTTGTTGGCTCATCAGCAATCAGCACATCGGGTTGCCCGGCCAAAGCAATCGCAATCACCACGCGTTGCTTTTGCCCTCCTGACAATTGATGCGGATACTGCTTTAGACGCCGTTCAGGCTCTTCAATTTCAACTTCGCGCAACAATGCAGCCATGTGCTTACGGCGTGTTAAACCAGCCCACGTATGCCGGTGCCCTAGCGCTTCAGCTAATTGCTCGCCAATCGTGAGCACCGGATTCAATGCCGTCATGGGATCTTGAAAAATCATGGCTAAACGTTTACCTCGAAACCTCCGCATGACCGATTCCGAAAGGGTTAACACATCCGTTCCTGACCAAACGACTTCACTGTGTTGGCCATATCGCGCATAGGCAGGTAAAAGACGTATAAGAGCGGACGCCGTCAATGATTTACCGCAGCCTGATTCGCCAACCAAAGCGACGGTTTCGCCAGCTTCCAAATAAAAATTGACGTCATCGACCGCCATAATCGAGGTCTGCTTGGTTTCAAATGCGACACTTAATCGCTTCACATGAAGTTCTATCGCATCTTTTTTTTCTTTTTCTAATGTATGTTGTTCTGGCATGCTCATCCTTAGCATTGTCCTAAACCGTTGTTGATTCGTCCTGGTGCCCTAAGGTATCTTCACTTAAAAAACAAAAGCCCGCTTGCTCACCCACTTCAGCAATACCTGCGATAACTGCATCCTGCTGCATAAAGGCTGAGACCAGCACATTCTGCTCGGGCGATGGCACATGAACGCCCCACTTGCCATCCGTACGTACCTCCACATGAATAAATTGAGACATCGGCTCCGCCAAACCTTTGGCGTCAAATCGACCGGTAATGGCCCCTCGAAGCGCATCTTCTTCCGGCAGATTAACCGAATAAAATCCGCTACCGTCATCAAATCGACACAACACCCCTTTGACTGCATGCGTGTTAGATTGAGGCGTTGTGACAGACGTTTGGCGAAACCAGGCTTGTCCTGCTGTCACAAAATGCTCTTTTTGACCATCGCTTGAATGAATATGTCCATTCAGTGAATTCGTCTGACTGACAAACACCGAAATTCCCGAGCGTAAATTTTGTGGTTCTGGCAACGCTTCAGAGGTTTTTTGCATATCGACTTTAAAATTAAAGCCTGCTTTATTAGCTTGCTTGAATCCAAAAAACCAACTATCAGTGATCGGATTAAATCGTAAAAAGGCGTTGCCGACGTGCCAAAGGTACGTCGAAGGATCGGCTATTTCAGCCTCACTATCATCTTGAATGAGCACCGCTTTTGTTTGAACATCAAATAACGCTGCTCGACTATGGAACGTATTTTTTTTACGCCCCATTTGAAAAAAATAACCGTATTGCTCGCCGCCTTCTCCCTCGACCACACCAGAAAAGACCCAATGCGCCTCAGCTGAGGTAGATGGGACAAAATGAGGTGACACCTTCGGAACTTCAGCATGTATGCAACAACTCACCATCCAAATCAAATAAACCCATGCTTTATTTTTGCAAATTTTCATGTGTTTCCAACCTATCCCAAAACTCATGATGGATGCTTACCTGTACTGGTAAAACATACATGCGTTCATCAGCAAATGCATGGCATTTGACTGCGTCTTTTTCTGTCATCACACACATGTGCTCAGGCAGATCGAAATCAGCTGAAACAAAACGATGATGATCAGGAAAAACATAAGGTTTATATGTTAGACCTAACTCTGTTAACGTATCAAAAAACCGCTCGGGATGTCCAATGCCCGCCACAGCGGCAATCTGCTCGCTACCAGCCCAATTCACACCAACCTCATCGCCACTTAAAAGCTGCGTCACCGCTCCAGGGACCAAATCAAACCGGTACGCGCCAGGCCAATCGGCCCCGTTCACCACGACGATATCCACCTGCTTTAAGCGCGTAGGATGCTCGCGAAGCGGCCCTGCAGGCAAACATAAGCGATTACCCAACCCTCGTTTACCATCAATTACCGCAATTTCAATGCTTCGCCCCATTTTATAATGCTGCAAACCATCATCACTGATAATCAAATCAACCTGATGTTGTTTAATTAAATAATTGACGGCGTCCATACGATTCGGTGCAATTATCACAGGAACCTGTGTTTTTTTGGCCAATAATAACGGCTCATCACCCACCTCATCTGCGGTGTCATCCACACGCACGTCATGAGGAAAATGTTTGATTTTGGCGCCATAACCACGACTGACCAGCCCAACGCGAAAACCACGCGTCGTAAAGTGTTGAGCGATGGCAATAACCAACGGTGTTTTGCCCACGCCACCGACCGTTAGATTACCCACCACAATCACAGGCACCGAAACGTGTGCTTGTTTAAATTGCTTTAAATACGCACGCCGTAATGCAACTACGCCGCGATATAACAGTGAGAAAGGATAAAGTACCCAACGCAGCGGATGACAGCCGTACCACAGTGAATTCAACACCGAATCTAACATCATACGTCTATGCCACAATTGCTTCAGGTTCAGGCTCAACCGCGCCAAGTTTTTGTGCTTGATACAAACGTGCGTAATGCCCGTTTTCGGCAAGTAACTGCTCGTGCTTTCCCACCTCAACCACACGCCCTTGATGCATCACTACAATTTTATCTGCATGTTGAATCGTCGAAAGACGATGTGCGATGACAAGCGTGGTTCTGTTTTTCATCACCTGCACCAGCGCTGATTGAATATATCGCTCTGATTCCGTATCAAGAGCAGACGTGGCTTCATCTAAAATCAAAATAGGTGCATCTTTTAAAATCGCCCGTGCAATGGCCAAACGCTGGCGTTGCCCGCCTGAAAGCAGCACACCGTTTTCCCCCACTGGGGTATCATAACCCTGGGGTAATTTCGTGATAAATTCATCAGCATACGCACATTTAGCTGCGTCAATAATAGCCTCGCGACTCACATCAAAACGTCCGTAAGCAATATTATTCGCCAGCGTGTCATCAAACAACGTGACATGCTGCCCAACCAAAGCAAGCTGCGCTCGAAGACTTGCGAGCTCCAGTGATTGAATAGGCACACCATCCAGTAAGATTTCGCCTTGATTGACGTCATAAAAACGGGGGATTAAACTCGCAACCGTTGTTTTACCGCTGCCTGAATGCCCGACCAACGCCACCGTTTCACCGGCTTTGGCCGTAAAGCTTACATCATGCAATACGCGCTTGCCTTGTCGATAGGCATAAGACACATGATTAAACACCAGCTCACCTGTGGCGCGCTCGGATAAAACCTCGCCCCCAACAGGCTCTGCTGATTCATTCATCACACGAAAGACACTTTCAGCACCGGCAAGTCCACGCTGAAACACAGTATTAAGTGTCGTCAACGTTTTCATGGGTTTAATCAATTGCAACATCGCCGCAATAATAGCCAGAAAAGAACCAGCGGAGACAGTAATCACCGATGAAAGCTGAATCGCCGCAAAAATAATACCGGCAATACCAATCGCAATAATCGTCTGCACACCGGATACATTAATCGCCTTACTCACCGCAACTTTCATGTCTTGTTGACGTGAACGGTGCGTGGCTTGATTAAACTTGTTAACTTCGTGCGCTTCACCATCAAACAACCGCACTTCGCGGTAGCCTTCGATGGCCTCACTGGCCGTGCTGGTCACATTCCCCATGGATTGCTGGACATTGTGACTAATACGTCGAACACGTTTATTCGTAAAATTAACCAAGATTCCCACAAACGGTATGGTCAGCAAAAACATCATCGACAATTGCCAACTAATCACCATCATCACGGTCAAAAGCCCTGTCACGAGACAAATATTTTGAACCAAATCCGTCAGCGCATTGGCACTCACCTGGGCCACTTGCTCAACATCATATAAAATCTTAGATAAAAGCTGACCCGACGGTGCTTCGTCATAATAATCTGCGGGCAAACGCACGATGTGTGCAAACACCGATTGTCGCAGCACAGTGACAACTGATCGCGCAACTGAGGTCATACAATAACCACCAAACGCGCTCACGATCCCACGAAAAATAATCCCAACTAAAATAATCACCGGTATGGTTTTGACAAAGTTAGCATCCAACGCAATCAAACCTTTGTCTAGAAAAGGTCTCATCATGTAGGTAAAACCGGCATCAATACCTGCAGATAAAATATTGGCAAATAAACCAATCAATAAAATTGGCCAAAAAGGTTTAACATACGTCAATAAACGACGATAAAGCGCGCGCGCGCTCCCGTAAGATTTTTGTTGTTTCATTCGACTTTTTCTATCGCTCAGCTGGACCCATGTGATGTATTGTATCGCGTCCCAACAAAAAGCACCAATGGCTTACCGCTGCACGTTACATTCCAGAGCCCACACACGTAGCATGGCATTGCCTTCGGGGTACAATGCACAACGTACTTCGCGCACTTCTGTGCCAAAATTTGCTTGTTGCAAACCAAGCAACACGGGACCTAAAATCTCAGATGGCGTACCTGCGCGTTCTATCAGTGGAAAAATACGCACCTCTTTGGCAACCCGAGCCAGATCTTGAATCGTTTCCAAATGATAAGCTACGGCGTCATTCGCCGCATTGGCAAATAAATAATGTGAACTGAGCGCCAAATCAAAAGAAAAATTTTCAAACGGCAATGCCCCATCAACTAAAGCCTTATAACGTCCTTCTTCAACACCTGCATTATAATCCGCAAAAAAAACATCCATTCCGGCACGTCGACTCGCTAAAAACGCCTCCATACTCCCGTAAGTTTCTACATTAAATTGCGCCTGATCGGCCAGAACTTGCTGTACACGTTCATCAAAATCCTCGGTGACTTGTTGGACCAACTCCGGCTTACTTAAAACAAACAAGGGATCAACACTCACTACCGTCGTGCCTTCTTGATGCAGCTCCGTATTCACGGCACTTGCACCACAACCATATTCAAGAAGATGAACTTGAAGCGCTGCGTCCGACACATCAAACATCTCTTTGTATTCAGACACATGATGCCCCCACAGAACACGTTTTCTCATAACCAACACTCCATCAAGAAAATATTTCAGTATTTCAATCCATCCAAACATCTACGAAATATAGCCTAGCCTATTTCATGAATCAATCTAAAAGTAAGCCTACAAGATGCGAATACAAGCCAATGATAGCCCTTCACAACCTACCGCCTGCGAGGTATAGTCTAGCCTGTCTTAATGAAGAAATCGGATGTCATCATGCACCACGGCCTACCCCAGCTTCTTGGCGAAACCTACGACGCACTTCGTGAAAGTGTGTATCGCTTCGCTATGCACGAAATTGTCCCGCTTGCCGCCCAAATTGATGAAGACAATGCTTTTCCTTACCCTTTATGGCAAAAATTAGGAGAGCTCGGCTTACTTGGTATCACGGCCGATGAATCCGTCGGCGGTGCACATATGGGCTATCTCGCCCATGTGCTTGCCATGGAAGAAATATCACGTGCCTCCGCCTCCGTTGGTTTGAGCTACGGCGCACATTCTAATTTATGTGTTAACCAAATTAATCTTCATGGTACAGATACGCAAAAACAAAAATATTTACCCCAATTAATTCAAGGCACCCACGTCGGCGCACTTGCGATGAGTGAAGCCGGCTCAGGCTCTGATGTTGTGAGCATGCAACTCACCGCGCGACACGAAGGCGGGCGTTTTATTCTGAACGGCACCAAAATGTGGATCACCAACGGGCCTGAAGCCGATGTTTTGGTGGTCTATGCTAAAACCGATAAAAGCGCCGGCAGTAAAGGCATTACGGCTTTTATTATCGAAAAAAACTTTCCTGGTTTTAAAACCGCACAAAAACTCGATAAATTAGGCATGCGTGGCTCAAATACATGTGAACTGGTGTTTGACCAATGCGAAGTACCTGAAGCAAACGTACTCGGTGAAGTTAACCGCGGTGTGGGTGTACTGATGCGTGGCTTGGATTACGAGCGCACGGTACTCGCCGCAGGTCCGCTTGGTATCATGCAAGCTTGCCTTGATTTAGTGCTACCTTACGTACATCAACGCAAGCAATTTAATCAGCCTATCGGTACCTTTCAACTCATGCAAGGTAAACTGGCGGATATGTACACGGATTTAAACGCAGCCCGCAGTTATTTATACGCCGTTGCACGTGCTTGTGATGCGGGCCTTGTGACCCGGAAAGATTCGGCTAGCGTGATTTTGTATACATCCGAACGCGCCACACAAATGGCCCTGCAAACCATTCAAATTTTAGGCGGTAACGGCTACATCAACGAGTATCCTGCAGGTAGATTGCTACGTGACGCCAAACTCTATGAAATTGGAGCCGGTACCTCTGAGATTCGTCGTATGTTAATTGGACGTGAATTATTTGAAGAAGGACGCGCTCATGAAGCCTAATCATCATGATGATAATAATAAAGATAAAGACGTGGTAATTGTTGCGGCTTGTCGCACACCTTCTGGCAATTTGCTCGGGAGCCTATCAACTCTTACGGCACCTGAACTGGGATCTGTAGCTCTTAAAGCAGCACTGAAGCATACAAATATTGCTCCAGAACTTATCAACGAGGTTTTGATGGGCTGTGTGTTGCAAGCAGGACTCGGGCAAGCGCCTGCACGTCAAGCTGCTTTAAAAGCGGGCATACCCAATGCCGTAGGTGCGACGACGCTCAATAAAATGTGTGGCTCGGGCATGAAAGCCGTGATGCTTGCCCATGATTTGATTAAAGCTGAAACGGCACGCTGCGTGCTGGCCGGTGGCATGGAAAACATGAGTCGCGCACCTTATTTAGTGCCCAAAGCACGAGGCGGCTACCGCTTAGGTCACGGGGAACTGCTTGACCACCTATGTTTTGATGGTCTTGAAGACGCCTACGAACCAGGTCAACTCATGGGGGTTTTTGCCGATCGCACCGCCAAAGAGTTTGGCATCACGCGCGAGGAACAAGATGAGTTTGCCGCGCGCTCGATGCAGCGTGCACTGGATGCGCACGCTCAAGGTGCTTTTAATCACGAGATTGCACCGGTCACCATCACAACCCGTAAAGGCAGTCATACGGTTGACACAGATGAAGGGCCTGATGCAAGTAAACTCGAAAAATTGGGTCGCCTACGAGCAGCCTTTAGTCCTGATGGCACCGTCACGGCCGGCAACGCCAGTTCAATCGCCGATGGCGCTTCAAGCTTGATGCTCATGACCGCGGCCATGGCCGAGCACCACGGCATTAAACCGCTTGCACGCATTAAAGCGCACGCCACCCACGCAGGCCCACCCGAATATTTTACAACGGCCCCTATCGGTGCGATTCAAAAAGTTTTAGATAAAGCTGGATGGCAAGCCAACGAGGTGGATTTATATGAAATCAACGAAGCCTTTGCCATGGTCACGCTTCTGGCCATTCAAGCCCTCAAACTTGATATCAATCGGGTTAATATTCATGGCGGGGCTTGTGCACTGGGCCATCCGATTGGCGCCTCGGGTGCGCGTATTCTCGTCACGTTAATCCATGCCTTAAAACAAAAAAATGCCCATAAAGGCGTTGCAGCCTTATGCATCGGTGGTGGTGAAGCCACCGCAATTGCTCTTGAGTGTTTTTAAGTATTTGATATTTGATATATAAGGATATAAATATGCTTAAACAAAGTTTACTCTACCTTCTGCTTAGCATGCTGGTGATTATGTTCGCGAAATATGCCAAGCTTTTTGTGCTTTACACCGATATTTTTTATACTTACATCAACACCTTGCTTGCGCCACTCTTTGGCTCGGGCTTTGTCGGGGAAGTTTTTCGTAATGTATTTACCTTAGTGCTGGTGCCGCTTGTTATTGCTGCAATTCCTGCGCTGGTTTACAAGCTTATCAAACGCAAACACATGCCTTATTTTATTGAACTTACCTGGGTCTTATGGTTAATTATTGCCATGAGCAGTTACCTTATTCACTAATTTGAGGCTTGTTGATGACCACACTCACCACCGGATTAAATGCTGCCAGCGCATCGTTTAAAGCTAACCAAGCTCACATGGACGCGCTGGTTGAAAATTTAAACCACACCCACAAAAAACTTGCTGAAGGCGGCAATGCACGCGCACGCGAGCGGCACCAAAAACATGGAAAATTACTACCTCGCGCACGTTTACAGCATTTACTTGATCCCGGCAGCTTTTTTTTAGAGCTTTCATTGCTTGCCGCCTATGAGGTGTATGAGGATGATGTTCCTGCAGCAGGATTAATTACAGGCATAGGTCAAGTCAGTGGCGAAACATGCATGATTGTGATCAACGACGCGACGGTCAAAGGCGGGACGTATTATCCTTTGACCGTGAAAAAACACCTGCGAGCACAAGCGATTGCCGAAGCGAATCATCTGCCTTGTCTTTATTTGGTTGATTCGGGCGGTGCATTTTTACCGATGCAAGATGATGTGTTTCCCGATAAAGAGCATTTTGGACGCATATTTTTTAACCAAGCCCGGCTTTCAGCCAAAAATATTCCTCAGATTGCCGTGGTGATGGGCTCGTGCACCGCAGGCGGTGCTTATGTACCGGCCATGGCGGACGAATCGGTGATGGTTCGCGAGCAAGCCACCATTTTTTTGGGTGGCCCGCCACTCGTCAAAGCTGCAACGGGCGAAGTGATTTCAGCCGAAGCCTTAGGTGGTGCCGAGGTGCATTGTCGCGAATCAGGTACAGCAGACCATTATGCCGAGAACGATATCGATGCTCTAAACACGGCACGAACGATTGTTCGTCATCTGAACCGCCCTAAAATCCACGCTCCCAATCGCATTAAAAACCAAGAACCGCAATACCCAGTCGATGAATTGCACGGCGTGATTCCGACCGATGCACGCAAACCGTTTGATGTTCGCGAAGTGATCGCGCGCGTGGTTGATGGCTCGATATTTGATGAATTTAAAGCATTATATGGCTCAACCCTGGTGTGTGGTTTTGCGCATATATACGGCCATCCTGTCGGTATTATTGCAAACAACGGCATTTTATTTTCTGAAAGCGCACTCAAAGGCACCCATTTTATTGAGCTTTGCTCGCAGCGTAATATTCCCCTGATTTTTTTACAAAACATCACAGGGTTCATGGTCGGCAGCAAATACGAAAGCGAAGGTATTGCTAAACACGGTGCAAAACTAGTGATGGCAGTCGCCAACACGGCCGCTCCCAAATTCACGGTGATTATCGGCGGCAGCTTTGGTGCGGGCAACTACGCCATGTGCGGGCGCGCTTACGATCCACGTTTTTTATGGACGTGGCCTAACGCACGCATTTCCGTCATGGGTGGTGAACAGGCCGCCAACGTATTAGCTCAAGTCAACCGCGAGAAATATGCGAAACAAGGCAATACTTGGTCAGCAGACGATGAAGAAGCGTTCAAAACCTCGTTGCGGGAGCAGTATGAACACCAAGGCCATCCGTATTATGCCAGTGCCCGCTTATGGGACGATGGCGTCATCGCGCCACGTGATACACGTAAAGTCTTAGGTTTGAGTTTGAACGCAGCACTTCACGCACCCAGTCAACCCTCATCGTTTGGTGTTTTTCGAATGTAATGGAGCAAAAAATCATGCAAGATTTACTCAGTGAACTGGACGGGCATGTTTTAATTCTCACGCTTAACCGTTTGAGCAAACACAATGCTTTTGATGACACGCTATTGCATGCCCTCCAAAAGCAACTCGACATGGCTGAAACAAACCCTGATGTTCGTGTCATTATGTTACGTGCCAATGGCCAACATTTTTCAGCAGGCGCCGATCTCAACTGGATGCAGCGCATGGCTAAGTTCACCGAAGCTGAAAATGTTGCTGATGCCAAAGTTCTGGCCCGTGTCATGGCGAGCTTGTATCATAGCGCGAAACCCACGCTTGCAGCGGTCCAAGGTGGCGCTTTTGGCGGTGGTGCAGGCCTTGTAGCCGCGTGTGATATCGCCATCGTGGCAGACACCGCAACGTTTTGTTTTTCTGAAGTTAAATTAGGTTTAATTCCTGCCGTGATTAGCCCGTACGTGGTACGCGCCGTAGGCGAACGCGTAGCGACATGGCTCTTTATGAGTGCTGAACGGATAGATGCACCATGCGCGCTCAATCTAGGCTTGATACATCACTGCGTGCCAGAAGAAGAACTGCCATCGCATGCGCACCTATATGCACGCCGACTCGCAGCGCTTCCTCCTGGAGCCGTTCGTGCATCCAAAAAATTAGTCCAGCAAGTCGCCACGCACCCGATCAATCAACAACTGGAAGATCTCACCGCAGGTTTAATTGCAAAACAACGCGTATCTGCTGAAGGACAAAAAGGCCTGCAGGCTTTTTTGAACAAAGAAACCGTCACTTGGGATTAAGTACACTATGTTTTCAACTCTTTTAATCGCTAATCGCGGCGAAATTGCCTGCCGTATTATACGAACAGCACAAAAATTTGGTATACGAACCATCGCTGTTTATTCAGCAGCTGATCGTAACAGCTTGCATGTTCAGATGGCTGATGAAGCTGTATACATCGGTGCTGCAGAAGCCACACAAAGTTATTTGAATATCGATGCTATTATCAACGCGGCAACCACCTCGGGTGCCGAGGCTATTCATCCCGGTTACGGTTTTTTATCGGAAAATCCAGAGTTTGCGCGTGCATGTGCAGCACATGATCTTATTTTTGTCGGCCCGCCTGTAGCCGCCATGGAGCTCATGGCCTCCAAACAACGGGCAAAACAATGCCTCGAGAACACCTCGGTACCGCTCACACCGGGCTACCATGGTGAGAGCCAAGATGAAGCCGACTTGCTTCAAGCCGCACGTGACATAGGCTTTCCTGTGTTTTTAAAAGCCGCCTCGGGTGGCGGTGGGAAAGGCATGCGCAGCGTTTCAGATGAAACGCAGTTTAAAAACGCACTCGCATCAGCCAAGCGTGAAGCACAGGCAAGTTTTGGTGATGACATCATGCTCATCGAAAAACAAATCATCAACCCACGCCATGTCGAAGTTCAAATCATGAGCGACAACCATGGGAACACCGTGCATCTGTTTGATCGCGATTGCTCCATTCAACGCCGCCATCAAAAAATTATTGAAGAAGCACCTGCACCAAACTTACCTGAAAATCTTCGCGCGGCGCTTGCAGACGCCGCTGTAACCGTCGCCCAAACCATTCATTATCAAGGTGCGGGTACGGTTGAATTTTTAGTCACACAGGATGAGCAGTTTTACTTCATGGAAATGAACACACGCCTGCAAGTCGAGCATCCCGTAACCGAGATGATAACCGGGCTTGATCTCGTGCTTTGGCAACTCCGTATTGCTGCAGGCGAACCACTTCCTCTGCAACAAAAAAACATCAAATCTCATGGCCATGCGATTGAGTGCCGTGTGTATGCCGAAGATGCTGAGCAAGGCGGACTCCCCTCAACCGGAGTATTGCGTGTATTCGAAGAGCCCACGGGTCCTGTGATACGTATAGATACAGGTTTTGTCGATCAGAACACCATCACACGTTTTTACGACCCGATGCTGAGCAAATTGATTGTCTGGGGCGAAACCCGTGATGAAGCACTGAAACGCATGCAACAAGCACTCACACATTATCATCTAGGTGGTGTTAAAACCAACCTCTCGTTTCTGCAAGCGCTGCTCACACATCAAGCGTTTAAAGCCGTGACGTTTAACACCGATTTCCTAGATCAAACCACCATCAAACCAAGCAAGCTATCCACCCAGCATGCTTTATTATTTGCCGCAAGCCATGATTTTATGGCAGCAAATATTCAAGACGAGCCCATATTTAAAGATACGCTTTCTTGGCAATCCCATGAAAACCTCACCTGGCCCCTCTATTATGAATCTAGCGATGGCGTGCACACCGTGCACCTCACCCCCATCACAACACACAGCTTTATATGGGAGCATGGCGGCGCGTATTTGGCCGTGTATGCTGAACGCATAGGCGACAAACTCATCATCGATGACGGCACACAAAAACGCGTTGCCTGGGTTGAGTCTCAGGACGCACAACGTATCTTCTACACACCGTGTGGCCATGGTGCTACAACACGTCTGAGTAATCCCATCCGTGCAACACAAAGCCATGCAGCCAACCATGCGTTAACCGCGCCGATGCCCGCGACCGTTGTTGCCGTATTGAGAGCAATCGGTGATCAGGTTAAAGCAGGCGATGATTTACTGGTGCTTGAAGCCATGAAAATGGAGCACACCATTCGCGCGCCCGAAGACGGCTACGTGAGCGATATTTTTTATGCTATAGGATCACAAGTCAACGAAGGCGTGACGCTGGTTGCTATCAACCCTTTAGATAAATTAGATAAATCCCACGACAAGGAAGCCGAAGCTTAGTATGCCTATTCCTGAACGCGTCACCCTCATTGAAGTTGGACCCCGCGATGGCTTACAAAATGAGCCCGTGTTTGTGCCGAGCAAACAAAAGATTGAGCTCATCAACCAACTCAGTCAATCGGGCCTCACCCACATCGAAGTCACCAGTTTTGTTTCAGCGAAAGCCGTACCCCAGCTGGCTGATAATCTTGATGTCTTCAATGCAATAAACAAACCTAAACACATTCATTATTCAGCACTTGTTCCCAACGAACGTGGCATGCAAGACGCCATCAAGGCCGGTCTTAAAAATATTGCTTTATTTACGGCCGCAAGTGAATCGTTTAACCAGCGCAACATCAACTGCTCGATTGCAGAGAGCATCGCTCGTTTTAAACCCGTCATTTATGAAGCAAAAGCACATAAAATGCATATTCGCGCCTATATTTCATGCGTTCTTGGCTGTCCATATGAAGGCAGTATCACGCCAACACAGGTTGTCACTGTTGTTGAGCAGCTCTTAACGTTAGGTGTCGATGAAATCAGCTTAGGCGACACCATCGGTGTCGGCACACCCAAACAAACACTTGCTCTGCTTGATGCAGTTAAACCGCTCCTCCCGCTTGATAAACTTGCCATGCACTTTCACGATACCTACGGGCAAGCCATTGCTAACGTATATACCGCCTTAACGGCAGGCATCCATCGCTTTGACAGTGCCATCGCAGGACTCGGCGGATGCCCGTATGCACAAGGTGCGAGTGGAAACGTTGCAACTGAAGACGTGTTGTATTTGATGCATGGTCTTGGTATTGAAACAGGCGTTGATATTTTCAAAGTCGTTGCAGCAGGTGATACCATCTGCAAGCACTTAGGACGCAAGAATCAATCTAAAGTCGCAACCGCCTTACTTGCCAACCGCTAAAGTGACTTATATTTTGCCTTAAAGGGCTTTTGGTGTACAATACCACAGATATAACCATTCTTTATTGAAGATGACATGCCTTTTTTGATGATTGTTCTATCAGCATGCTCCAGCGCCTATGTTGTGTCCTATTATTTATCCAAGACACATGCCATTGCTGACGGTGGTGCAAGCAACCGTTTCTGGCTTTTTCTCTCTCAGACTTTACTGCTGATGGTTGCTTTCTCGCCTTTAAGCTTATTAATGCCCACGGCATCATCCGGTATAGCCCTAAGCTTTTACGGTTGCGTCGCACTTCTCGGAGTATTCAATTACGTCGCCTCCCTATGTCATATGAATCAAGTCATAACCAATGGTGCTCTCAATGGTAAGCTCAAAACACTACCGTTTGATTTACATCTTCAGCCACGATTTTCACAAGGCATATTTTTTCTCTCCCGTCATATAACGTCTATCATGGGTATTTTTTATTTTATGAGCCTGGCCGCTTGCGCACTTTCTGGCATGTATTTATTTACAGCTGCCGCTGTCGCCATGATTTTGCTCGACCAAAGTTTTCGACAGGGTCGGTTCCCCAGGATATTTGAACCCTTCTACGCGTTGATGACAAATATACTGTTTTTTAATGCACTGCTGCGTAGTACCGCTGCAATTATCTTCAGTTTAGCCAACATCCACATCCTCATCTGGGACTATGCTCAGCGTCATATTTATAAAGTTCGGCCTGCACCCACTCAGTTTCCACTCACCTCAGCAGCGTACGAGCAAATAGAAACGCCACAAACAACACACGCACTCAAATCACGCTTAAACGAGATGAAAGATCGCAAAACTAGGGTAACGTTCGATCATTTCGAAGAAGCCTACACGGTTTCGAATAAATTATTAGCCAAGGCTCCCTCGGTTAACTTCCGTGAATATCTCACACTATTTAAACCATTATATATTTCTTCACCATCATTTCGCGAAAACCTCATCAATGAAATGGCCGATCATGAGAAATACGCTGAAAAATCTCATGAAGAGCATCGCCTTGATTTAAAACTGCCTCTGAGCACAGCGATTCCGGATATACAAGCCGCTTGGCTCACACGTGAAATGACTTATCTTGTTTCACGTTTAGTTACACCATCACACCGAGATTTAACACCTGAAGCGATGGCCACCATGCTAGGACAGGCCGCTTATGTCTTATCGTTTATCAAAAACACGCGTAACTCATATCAAAAAGAAAATATTCTTTTATCACTCGCTGTGCGCACAGGCTCACACTGCAACGGTGCTTATATGGATACTTTTTCTGAATTAAGCCATAATTACGGTTTTGAACAAGCTGATTTAACACTCAGGGAACGGGTGATACTGATGGCCCAATCCCTACGAGAGGAGCAGTTTCGAAACTATTATTATAAAGTTATACCACATTTGCAAAAAAAACATACCGGTCTCAAATGGACATTTCAAGATATCCATGATTACCATTCTTATGAAATTTTTGTTAGCTTCGCAGGCAGTTCTTATTATTTAAGAAATCCCGCTTTACAGCAAACAACAAGAAATGTATTCAAAATCATCGGAGAATACGGCTTACAATATCTGCTTTCTAATCAAGAATTGATGCGTGGCTTAAGCCGCCCTTTCTTCTCTGACTATTACAACAGCGAACAACTGGTCCACGACATACTTCAAGGCAAGTTACATAAGCTTTTTCAAACATGGTGCGAAACAGCATGCCCAGGTAGTTATGAGCTGTTTGTTTGGGATGCTGAAAATTTGTCCGTAAGAAAACAAAGCCCGGATGCCATGCGGCTAGCCGAATTGATGCTGCTTGATTTAGGTCTTGTGGAATTAAGAGAGCTGCCCCCCTATGAAAAAAAAATGGCAAGGCAGGAATATGATTTTTCTAAACAATATGGGCTCTTAGACGCGTCCCGAGAATCATCCCCAGATTTAACTGTAACGCCTATCGATACCAAAGATGAAGCCCATGCAGCAGCAAATTTAACTACAGTGACGCATAGCTCCATGTTTAGGCCGATTGATTCAGATGACAAAGCTGATCGAGAAAGCTTAATTTTAGGTCAAAATAGATTTTAAAAAACCATATCATCCTGTATAATAGTCATTCTTATCTAAAAACCACCTTAATCTTGATTAGGAAATAAACGTAATGCCTGATAAAACCATTGCATATCAATACATTGAACGTACACCTCATCAAGAAGCATGTGATCTTACGATCAGCATCAAAAAAGAAGATTGCCTTGCTGTTGCACGCTCCGTTCAAGCAGAACATAACTCGGTCTGTGTGCTCAACATGGCAAACCAAATGCATGTTGGCGGCGATTACCTCACCTTATGCGCGCTGGCTCAAGAAGAATCCCTGATTAAACGAACGAATTTACTCGATGCTCTTATTGACTTAGAAGGCGTTCATTTAACTCAAAATCCATCCAACCCCTATCAATACGCGCTCGCCGATTGCCTTGGATTTGATCCAACCGATCAGCAGCTCGGATTTGGCGAATTTACCTGCCTGTATTCGCCTGATATTACGGTAAGCCATTTAGATAAAACGCTCCAAGAACCACTCACGCATCCCTTCCAAATTAATATTATTTCATCGGCCGCATATAACCTATTTGATTTAGGCGAAGCGCTCGATCAAGAACTGTATTTAGCAGGTACCGTGTTAAAAATTGTTAATCAACTCCGTACAGCCAAAGCGCACAATCAACGCCATCTTGTGCTTGGGGCTTTTGGTTGCGGTGCATTTGGCAATCAGCCAGACTTTATCGCCCAAATTTACCGCTCTTCAATCCATGAGCTCGAGTTTGTTGGCTGCTTTGATTCCATCGCATTTGCCGTGACACAACGACAACTTGGTGGCAATTATGATACGTTTTGTAACGTGTTTAATAGCACATTATCTGTGCCCCCCAAGCCACTGATGAACACCCTGATGCCTGTGTTTAATACGCTCACAACACATCCCGTACTCAAAAAAATGATTGCCCCCTTTTTCAAAATCACCACACAAGAAGAGTTGATCTATCTAGCATTAAACCTCATAAGAAAAGAAATAAATTCGCTTTGTATCAAAGCACACAATCCTAAAAAAGAATATCTAATAAACCTACATGATCAACTCATAAGTAACCCTAATTTCGGGCACAACATACTCGAAGATGCACTTGCTTCGCCTGAAATAAACGCCCACTTTCCTAGCTCAAAATTTTTTAAAGCAAAACCTGCCTTTCTAAGTGAGCTCACACGATTGATTCTATGGCACGATACATCAAAAACAGCTAGGGCACTTTTTTCTGATGATGACGACTGCGGCTCTGAACTGGACGGTGCTCGACGCGAGGAACATGCCCTATGATAACCCATAACGAACTCCAAACGTTGCTCTTAGTATGCCATGAAGCTCTGGACGCTCACCTCAGGGTGGCCAATCCTCAACATATGGTTGAACAATTATCTGAAGAAATTCTTCTAAAAACAGCCACACGTCCTTTACCTAGCTACGCTTTACTGCACGCTTCACCTGAAGCTCGTCAAATCTTTACAACCATGATTCAAAAAAGTGACGCTGTGCTTACAGCAGAAGAAACACGTTTATGCGTTTTAACCCTTAAAGTTGAGAGAGAATTATTGTTATTACAAATCAATGGAATCAAAGATACGCGTTATATCAATACCTTACTTCAGAATTTGTTGTCTTTTGATTTACTTATATATGGCGATCGTCGAGCTCTACCGCATTTGACTGGAATAAGTTTGCAGACGTTTCAACAAGGATTAGAATCCCATTGCTCTCCTGACGAACTGAGTCAGTTCATATGCGCTTTTACCTGGCTTCTGTCTCAGTGTGCAACTCGGCTCCGTGAAAAAGGAAGCTCTTCTAACCATCATTTATATAATAGCCTTACGAAGGTTTCGCTTGCATTGCATTCAAAACAATGTGTGTCTGAAATTAACCAAGAAAGCGGACCGGCACACATGATTAACTTCTATGAAAGCACGGTTTCTTCCGACAGAGGGTACCAGCCTGTTGCTCCTCGTGCAGCCGAATATTTAGACCCGTACGATTCGGATGATGAAGCCGATCGCACCATATCGTTTGATAAAACAAATCACGGCTTAGGATCAGGCGTTTATGGTCTCGCAGCCCTGGACGAAGATCAAATCATTCGAGAACTTAACAACAAATCTAATTTTAAAATTGTTGAAATAGAACATCCGTTGAGGCTGGTTGATAATACCAGCGTTCAAGAATCAGATCGGTACACCGAAGTATCTAAGCATTTACAACGTACTTGTGATGAAATTAAAAAATTACGTTTTGCCACGAAATCTATCTATGCATCACGAGGTGACGTAGTCCATGCATTTTTTGAAGACGCTCGCAATCAACAAAACTTAGCGTCTTTAGCCGAGGTCTTCTGTAATTTTAAAAACATCGAGACGTCAGTCAACATGATGTACACACTTTTATTAGAAGCCGTTGAAGAATTTTCTATTCATGCCGATAGCAAAATGCATGAGATTGTTCCCATGCCTATCAATTATCTATTAATAAAATTAGGTTTCACCGGTGTTGTCAGCACCATGAACGATCGCTTTAACCGCGGTCTTATTGCGATAGAACTCAGCGATTCAACCGACTTCAGCTTCGTTCCTATTAAAAAATTCACCTCAAATCCTAATTCACCTCACCCCAAACTACGTAAAAGTCCATGGGGCGGAAGATTAACGCCAGCCCTACGAAGCCTCAGTGATGATAGCTCTACATCAAACGAACGATTGAGCACACGTTATGGTAGTCCCGCACTCACGAAGCCACGTGTACTTTCACATGATGGCATGTTTATACCAGCCCCAAGCAGCCCAAGAGCAAGCTTTTTTTCAGACACACCTCCTCCCTTCTCAGACGCGAGCTCCGATTTTACAAAGCCTTCTCCGACACGCAAGTAGTAAGAATAAACCGCGGCTCAACATAAACAAAGAAAAGGCCATCCAAAGCCCGGTGTTACCTAAATTCTTAAATAAAAACACGCTGGGAAAATAAACGAATCCCGTGGCGAACAACATGGTATTACGCATCGGTTTAGACCACGTCGCACCGATAAAAACACCATCCAATAAAAAACCACCTACGGATACAACAGGCAATATAACCATCCAGATAAGATACGTATGTGCCGTTGCAATCACATCGGGCAAAGACGTCATCCCTTCAATAATAGATTGTCCAAAAAGCATATAAACCACTGAAAATAGCACGGCAAGTAACAACGAAAGATAACCGCATGCTTTAACCGAATCAATAAAATATTTGTGATTATTCATGCCGATGGCACGCCCAACCATCACCTCGCAGGCTATCGCAAAACCATCCAAACCACAGGCCATAAATTGCTGCATACTTAATAAAATAGCATTCGCTGCAACAACGCTTGTTCCTAAGCGACTGCCTGCTGAAGTAAAATACGTAAACGTCGCCATCAAACAAAGCGTACGTATAAAAATATCTTTATTAAGATGAAATAAGCGCTTGATGGCATTTAAATCAAATAGCGCTAAGGCACGGGGTGTTTGTTTTATGAATTTGATATAAATTAATTTCAAACCCATCACAAAACCCAGTGTTTGAGCGCAGATATTTGCAACAGCTAGCCCCTGAACACCCCAGCCGAGATAACTTACAAAAATAAAATCTAAGCTTATCGCGCTAAGATTAATAAGCATGAGCAAACATAGCGGTATTTTTGTATTTTGACGTCCAAAAAAATATCCTAGAATAACAAAATTTCCGAGCGTCGCTGGGCTTGCATAAATTCTTAAATAAAAATAATTCCCCAGTGCATACTGAACCGCTAATGTCGGCTCCATAACCCAACAAACCAATAAAAATAAAACATATTGTGACGCAATTAAAATCAACGCAATCAAACATGCTGTAAGCAAGGCTCGATACAAAATATTGAGATCTGTAGGATTTTGAGCAACCAATCCTGTCGTACTCATACGCAAAAAACCAAATGCTAAAAACAACACATCAAACACCATGCTGCCAATCGCAACGGCGCCTAAAACATATGCGGGGTAATCATGCCCGACCACAGCAATATCAATCATGCCCAGCAATGGAATGGTGATATTTGAAAGCATAACAGGCCAAGCCAGCCGCCAAATAGTTTTAATATTCATCGGTCTCACTCATAAAGTTTAGCTTTCTTAGCGCCGGAATATTGATCATAGGCCTATTGCATACTATTACTTAAAGCACCATTGTTTATCTTAATCAATATTATATGATGCGAGAAGCCTTAAAAACCATCATGTCACCGCTACTGAGTTTATTTATTTTTGCGCTTTGTAGCGGATTTTTTTTGACGTTTTTATCACTAGCCATGAACGCTCATGATGAATCACCGTTAATGATTGGCGCCATGACCGGAATATTTTATGCAGGGCTTGTGTGTGGTTCATTCCGAATTGAATCGTTTATTATGCGTGTTGGACATATTCGAGCATTTTCAACGTTTGCCTCGTTGCTTGCTGTCATCAGTTTATTGCATGGTATCTTTTATAACATGCCCCTGTGGTTTGTGCTCCGCTTTATCACCGGATTTGGTACTGCGGGCATTTTTGTTGTGATAGAAAGCTGGTTTTTATGCGGCTCCATGGCGGCCGTACGCGGCCGTATGATATCTCTTTATATGATCACGTTTTATGCGGCAGAAGCTTTAGGACAACTCTTAATCAACCTAGGCACAGGCAATACCTTGCTACTGTATAGCATTGCCGCAATGCTCTGTTCGCTGTCGGTGATACCGTTATCCATGACCCGCACCCCAACACCTGAATTAACCGAAGCTTCAAGCATGAACTTAGTTACACTATGTAAACAAACAACATCGAGTGTGTTCGGATGCTTTTTTGCAGGCATGATTTTAAGTGCAACGTATGCACTGCTCCCTATTTTATGCTCCGAAATTTATCACGACACGTCCAGCGTATCTGTGTTTATGTTTTGTTTTATTATGGGTGGCATGCTACTTCAATATCCTGTCGGGCAATTTTCTGACCGTATCGACCGACGGCTTACGGTGATTATTGTTTGTTTATTCGCGATTATTTGCTCTGTGTTACTCATGTATTATATTAAATCTTATTATTTATCACTCGTGCTCATCACACTATTTGGAGGATTGGCTACCACAATATACCCCGTGTGCATTAGTTACGCATGCGATACCCTCGACACCAAAAACATCGTCGCAGGCATTCAAGGCTTATTGCTTTCTTATAGTATTGGATCCATGCTCGGCCCTCTGATTGCACCACTGTTCATGCATGATCTGAACGAAACCCATATTTTTATTTATTTCATTATTATTTTTGGGCTCACCGCCGTTCTTTTCGCATGGCGAAAAACACAAACAGACAGCGCCCTTCAAGACGAGCCATTCCAAGTCATGCGGCAAACAACCCCCGTCATGGCCAACATCGATCCAAGAGCCAAGTAAGGCTCGATAAAACCTTACGATGCTTGATACGTCTTTTGTTGCGCTAATTCAAGTGCAATGGGTATAGTAGAAGCGCATGATTTTTTATGGAGAGAAACATGATGGCTGATACTGCGCTTGATGTTAATAGCCAGAAAGACAATCAAGCAACGTCTGATATAGATTGGGAATTTATTAAAACGATAGTTGATCTAACACCGCTGGTCTACCCCATGACTCGTCGCAAAGTCATGACATGGTGCGTATACCTTGCCTTAGCATCCGGCTTTTATTTTTTAGATAAAGAAACCACTTTTTCGAAAAATCTCATGGATGGGTTACAAAAGCAAATTGATATTTTAACATTTCTCACCTACGGCTTGGAGCCCGGCATATTATTGTTATATATGATTTTAGCTAAATATCCTTATTTTGATCCGAATAGTTCAACGCCAGCTTTACAAGATAACACAGATGAAAACCAGGATGCTGTCCTGATTATTCCTTGTCATTTAAGTGCATCAAGTCCAACCGATATACAGAGTTTACAACGCATTTTACACGCTGGATTAAAACATTTTCCAGCATCACATATTTTTATTATTGATAATGGTTCAGCCAAAACAGCGCCCGATCCCACGCGCCAGGTCGTGAAAGCAATCCATCCAAGCATCCATTACAAATATTATGCCAACCCTAATAAAACAACGGCACTCTATGTTGGTCTTAAAATGGCACGGCATATCCATGGCGAGAAAATAAAATATGGCTTATTCACCGATGATGATGTTGAAATTCCTGAAAGTTTTAAATTAAAACGCGTTTTTTTTGAAGATCCAACGGTACGAGGCCTTATCTACCCCATCAGCGCAACGTCCGCCGCAGGCCATGATTCCCTACTCATCCAGTGGCAAGATCTTGAGTATCATATCAGTGACATTGCACTTGCCGCGGCAGATGTAACTCAAAGCGCCGTTGCCCCTCATGGTGCCTGCATGGTATTAGAAATCAATACCGCTGAAAAAATTTTTGAACGTCACACCGGCTTATTTAAAGGAGAAGATAAAGAAGTCGGAGATCGGTTACGCAATATGTATGACACAGCAGGCGCATTAAAATTTCGAGTTGATATGACGTGTCATTTTAAAACAAACGTACCTGAAAGTTATTTCGGAAAAGGGGGGAATCTATGGGGACAGCGCGTACGAAGCTGGTCTGAAGCGCCTTTTTTATATTTTTGGCGGCTAACATTAAAGCCGGTTATCATGGATTGGCCGACAACGCCCTTGGCGTTGATCGTCACGAAAGTTGATCAATCTTATCATTTGATATCACAATGCTCCCATATATTTAGGTATTTGCTTATCGCCTCTCAAGCTAAAAGGCCTGTTTTTTGGGGGATCTACAGTTCGTTATTAATGGTTCAGCTCGCAGCAATCATGTTTTTCAACTACCAAAAACTTCCACCTTATTTACGCAATGATTTCAAAAGCGTTTTGACTTTTCCTATTTACAAACAAATCGATGGGTTTTTAGCTCATATGGCATTCTGGCGCGTTTTACTTTTTAGCTTTCCACAAGAAACACTTCACCCACCCATCAAAGCATTACTTGAGGCTGAGCTCATTCCTCCGATTGAATTTGATGACATCGACCCACAAGGACTTAGGTTATCCTTGGATTTAGCGCTGGAAGAGCATGATTTTGCTTCGTGGCATAGCGCTTTAACGACCGATTCAGAGCAAACGCGTGGCATACCACTGGGTGAACTCCACACGCATGAAAAAAATAAGGCGTTGCCAAGACCCAGCGACGCACAGCAAAAATTACCCCAAGAAGAGCGTGCATTATACTTAAGGCAACTGAAATTATTTGGATTTAATCACAAACAAAAATCCCCCAACCAAAAAGTCAGTGATTTATCTCAAGTAAGCCCCATAGAACGTCATGCGACCGTATAAATTTGCTTTTTAGGTGAAATTGTTTTATTTGTAAAATAAGAGTAAAGAAAATAGCTGTTCATGGATTATTCAGGAGAACGCCCATGCTACTTTTCAATCTATTTTTACGACTTCATACTCAAGCACCCATGACATTAATCACGGAAACGGACCTTGAACAGCTATCCAGTCAGATGCTCACTCTTGAAGATCTTGCCTTCGCATATAAAAAAATAACGGCCGCTTATCGCGAAGCGCCTGCGCGTCGTGAGGCCTACGATGCTTTTTTGGCGCACTGCCATGATACGTTAGGCACCCAAAGTAGCACGGCCATGCTACCGCTGATGATTGATTACTTGGCAGATCTCACCGCATCTCCCGATGAAACAGATACGCACATCCAAACGATTTTAACGCTGTTTAATCTTCATCTACATGAGCAAACAAACGCGCTCAGTATTCTAGCATTAGGGCGATGTTATATTGACCAACCCAAAGCGTTTACTGCTTTTATTCAATGGCTCATTCAACACCATGTAAGTCCTGATGAAATATTACAGGCGCATATTCTGCAAGATTATTTTAGATATCATCTATACAGCTTAAGCACGCCAGGCAATCCAATTGAGAAGCTCTACGCGCTGTTAAATCATCACGGTGATACAAAAGCACTTGTTAAAAAAGCCATGCAAACACGCTGCCCTGAAGAAGGCCTCGCAAGTTATGCGCTGGATGGCAGCATTCATGACCCAGCCATAAAAAAACTAAATAACCCATCGCTCAAGATACCCGCGATTGAAATCACACAAACAGAAAGTAATCTCAAAGCGTTGCATCGCGTTTTCGGTGTACCGTTTTTGATGGGCGTATTACAATGGTTCTATGACAATCACAGCAAGCGTAACAACATTCGGCCATCTATCCTAAACGCTCTGTTTAACGGCGTTCATATCACACATCAAGATTTTAGTTTGCTGTTACAACATCTTCGGGAGCATGAATATTTAAAGAAAACACTGGCAGGGCTAATCCAGAACACAACCATGGATGAACTCATCGAAGCACGTATCAGTGGTATTCCAAGCCTTATTTTATATTCAGATTATTTAACACAAAAAATATGTCGGGAAGATAATTTTTCAACTTACATTCACGATATCAAACAAGCCAGTACATCAGATTTAGATTTAATTGCTGATCTATCAGCTTTATTACATCGATTTGAAACACGTAGCAAATCTCATGCACTACTAGCCTTTACTCATCTTTTTGAAATGATTCTAGACCATCCCGAAGTCTTGGATGACGAACACTTGCTACGCCAGCTCCGTCATTTTGAACCCACAAAATCACACTTGATAACACACAGCGCTTGGCTAGAACGTAGCTTCCAGACATGTGTTCAGACACACACAAGCGCGTCGGTAGAGGCCTTTGATTACATTGCTATCGAAGATATGTGGCGTGAAATCCACACCAAACTCGATACAATCCAAGCGATTGAGGATATTCCAAATAATTTCCCCAAAGATAAGTATCAATTACAGTGCTGTCTTCTTAAAGTTTTATTACCACGATTTGATCAAGATTATGCTCTTGATGATTTTATAGAACAGCTTGGCATAGAGCCTAACGTTCATGAAGATGAGGTAACGCCCTATGAACGCCTTCTGATCGAAATGCTGGTCAGTGTTGATGATGCAAACCTGCGCTCCGATATTATTCACCGCTTAGACACGCATACTCCCCAAGCACGCCCTTGGTACAATATAAAAATAAATGATAACTCACTCTACATGCACGCAGCACATCACGGGAATCTTCCGCTGGTCATGTGGCTTAGAGAGCAACACGTCAAACAGCCTGAATCATCTGAACAAATAACACATGAGGCCGCATGCTTAGGCCATTGGCCTCTGGTGACCTATCTTCATCAAACATCCACGATTCATCAACCTTTAGTTGATAAACTACTTAAATTAGCCGTAGAACAAAATGCTTATGAAGCGATTCATCCACTTTGGGATGGTAAGCAAACACCTCGTCTAAGCATGGTTAAAAAATGTTTTAATTTTGCTGTCGAAGAAGGTCGAACCGATTGCGTCAAAGCTTTACTGTTATGCCCCTTGCCGCCCTGTGATGCTGTGATTACCCAGGGTTATAGAAAAGCACGGAAAACGCATCAAACAAACATCATCCAGATACTCACGGAGACCGCCTCATCAGGCCATTATCCTTGTTTAAACAAAGCCATCAAGCAGGAAAAAAGCGTCAAAAAATTACCGCGTCTCAAAGGCATAAAATCATGTGACCCATGCATAACCCCTAGTAGCCCCAGTCATACAGAAAAAAATCACGAAGCCTTAAGGCATCATGGGTTATTCAAAGTCAAAAAAATGATAGATACATCACGCTCATGCAATAATCTCGTTTTGCCACCGGTTCCATCACGGCAAACGTCGATGTGAATTGGGAGCTTAGCTTGACATCAAAGCACCCCCACCTTAGGATCCAGACTCCTGATTTAATCAAGCCACGCGCTTCTGGAAACACCTTCATGATTCACCGCTTGCATGCACTGGTACGTGATGATTTTGACGCAGTTAATGCCCTCATCGTTACAAAGATTCAGTCTGAGATTAGCTTACTTGATGAGCTCGCTAACCATATTATCAAAAGTGGCGGAAAGCATCTGCGCCCGTTACTACTACTACTCGCCAGCCACGCCTGCGGCTATCAGGGTAAAGACCACATTAAACTTGCGGCGATGATTGAGTTTTTTCACACAGCAACGTTATTACATGATGATGTGATCGATGAGTCGACGCTACGTCGAGGGCGCAAGACCGCGCATTCGATTTGGGGAAGTAAAGCCAGTATTTTGGTCGGTGATTATTTATTTACGCAATACATGCAATTAATGATAAGTGTCGGCAATTTGAAAATCATGCAAGTATTAACCGACATGACGCATCAAATAGGCTGTGGCGAAATCAAACAACTTGCCAACCGACATAATCCGTCGTTGGCCATGGATGATTATTATGAAGTGATACAGGCCAAAACATCGCTGCTGTTTGCCGCTTCATCTCGCCTAGGCGCACTCGTAGGTCACGCCGATGACGCAATTGAAGAAGGCTTAAATGCTTATGGCTTGCATCTTGGCAATGCTTTTCAACTCATTGATGACGCCTTGGATTATTGCTCTGATGCAGAAACCATGGGTAAAAATATAGGTGATGATTTAGCCGATGGTAAAGCGACCATGCCCTTGCTGTATGCGCTGCAACAAGGCACGCCAGCACAACAAGAAAAAATTAAGCAAAGCTTAACCCAAGGCTCACTTGATAGCTTACCTGAAATCCTTGATGCACTTAAAGAAACGGGTGCCATTGAATACACCCGAACACTGGCCGCACAAGAAGTTGAACAGGCTATTGCAGCCCTACAGGTTCTACCTAACTCTGAGTACAAACAAGCACTCGAAGAACTTGCTCGATATACAATAGCGCGCGATCATTAAGGTTGGTTATTGTCATGCCATTCACGATCCTTCCTCGCGCTCACAGCAACGGTATGCGGCGCCATTTTTTGAAACATGTTGAGTGCCGATAAGCCCGAAATACAAGAAGCAATGTTTGTTATAACATCCAGTGGAATCGACCTCTGGCCCTCATTAACACCCGAAGTCTCCATTTGAATCAACGGGACAACTGCTTGTGCAAATGTGCGTGCACATGCTGGCGCATGATTATTTCTTAAGTCATATCTTAACCGAGCATCCACATCTCCGAGCTCAACTAAAAAATTATCAATATAATCAGGTGATTTGTTATAAAATAATCGATTGTATTTCAAGTCAATCGAAGTCACAGTTTCCGGGATTCCCACAAAAGCTGCTATTAAATCATCAGCAGGAATTCTACATAGCTCGTTATCCTGTAAAAGAAGCGAGGTCACGCCGGCTGGAATGTCCGCAAAAGCCTGTGCTAACTCATGAAAATATCTCTCTTCAGTCTCTGGGAGAACCAAAGGGTGCATGAATTGGGAGCCGCTATATTGCCACAAACCACAACTGGACAAATCAAGCACATTTATGGTGAGGGGGATGCTCGAAAGAGCCCACGCTATTTGCTCAGCAGTTATTTCATACAGACCTTTATCTCGTAAAATAAGCGTGGTTACGCTTCCAGGAATACCCGAAAAAACCGGCACTTCAGGAATGACGTCCTCGAAATCGACGTTCACGAAAGCGTCGCCCTCTATATCAAAAGGAATTGCGAAGATTGGAAATTCTTGCTCACATAAGCGGTTCCCGCTCAAATCAAGCACCTGTACGCTTAATGGAATACCTGAAAAAGCATCTACTAGCTGCTCGTTCGTTTTGAAGCGGAGTTGATTATCACTCAAATCAAGCGACGTAACGTTCGTTGGAATACCAGAAAAGGCTTGTCTTAAGCCTTCGCCTGTTAGTTTACTTAATGTGTTTTCGCTCAAATCAAGCGACGTAACGTTCGCTGGAATACCAGAAAAGGCCTGCGCTAAGTTAGCTCCTGTTTTTCTCCATAAACTATTATCGCCTAAACGAAGCTGAGTTACGTGTGCAGGAGTGCGTGCGAGCACAGCGTACAATTCAGCACTTGTTTTTTCGTGCAAATTATTTCCGCTCAAGCTAAGCGTGGTCGTGTTTTCTGGAATACTTGCAAAGGCTTCATCAGCTGAAGCGTAAGTCTCGAGACTTAGGTGATAATACATCATGAACCTCGTGGTATTGATCAGTATGAAAAGTCAATTGACCAATTGTACAGGAAAGCCACTCGTGTGTAAATATAGAGCACAAAATTAATGTGGGCATGTTTATTTTGATGTTCGTGTTATTCTATTATCTAAAACATAAATTTAAAGGGAGCCCATGTTTCATGTTTAATCCGTTATTTATGGAAGAAGCAATTAAAGAAGCACAAAAAGGACTCGCCTCATCAGGGATCCCTATTGGATCGGTTTTAGTGCACCAGAATAAAATCATCGGGCGTGGACACAATCAACGTATTCAGAAAAAAAGCGTCACGTTACACGCCGAAATGGATGCGCTTGAACAAGCTGGCCGACTACCTGCGCATATTTACCAGGCGTGCACGTTATACACCACGTTATCACCTTGCTCCATGTGCTCGGGCGCTATTCTTCTGTACCAGATTCCCCGTGTGATTATTGGGGAAAATAAAAATTTTATGGGTGACGAAGCTCTGCTTATATCTCGTGGTGTAACGCTTCAAGTGCTCCAAGATAAAATATGTATCGATTTAATGACCAATTTTATTCATCAACATCCAACCTTATGGCAGGAAGATATAGGTATTTAGCTTACTCCAAAAAAAGCCACATAGCCCTTAATATAGACATGATCACGCAGTGGTAGTATACTGCTTTGCTGCAAAATAATCAGATGATTTTAATTATGATGTCCGTACGTCACTTTAAAGAAAAAAACAAAAAAACGTCGACGTTATTCTCTCCTCGAGAAAACAATTTAAACATCGTGCCTTTAGATTTTGTACCACAACAGGTTCAACCTCTACGAATACCAAACTTAACTCCTATAGATATAGAACTACTTTCGATTCAAGACATCCTATTCACCGAACCACACATCAATTACGCTCAAAAAATGCAGGCCTGTCGTGATGCCTTCCAGCAACACCTCCAATCACCAATGGATACATCAACGCGCCATCGACTTATTCATAACATGGAAGTCGCATTAATTGATTGCTTTAAATCCATGTCGTTAGATGCAGGCGTTATAGAAGCACAAAAAACGCTTGATTTTATTCTTCAATACCCCCCCGAACAGCTTGTACTTTATCAATCGATTACAGAAACACCTTACGCCAATGCCTTAGCCGTTGTTATTGCCTGTGAATTAAGTAGTTTTTTTAATCTTGTAGCCTGGACCTATTTCCATGTTCTTTTTAGGAATAACAAACCTCAATGCAATAATATCTTACAAAACATGCTGGTATCGACCATGAAATTTGCCTCCGCTCATTTAGATTTGGCACTTGCGTATATTGAGATATTTGATGTTGAGCAGACGTCCGCATGCCAGCCATCAACCATGTCAGGCGATGATATTGAGTTTTCAATCCAAGAGGCTGAACGCTGCGTTCATGAATTTTTCCGACAAGTTCAAGGTTGTAAATTTAAAGAGCATCGCATTTTTTTTGAGCTTGACCGTGTATTATTTTTAGCTTGCATAACCCATGCAAAACTAGCGCTTAAACAAAATAAGCTCGAGAAAGTTGCTGAATTAATCAACAAAGCTGACGTTTTTGTACGAAATTATCGCACCACAAAATACTACAAAACCAATAAAAACCTACCGAACCCAACGCAGAGTTTGCAAGAGCTTAAACACGCTCTCAAAATACAAAAAAATAAAGCACAGCCTGCGGCTATTGAAATTGAAGATAAAAATGAAGAGAAAGATGAATCAGACATGTCTTCCCAAGTTGTTATCCAACCCACCCCTCCTAGCCTTCCTATCACGCAAGACAACACCAGCGATGAGAAGGCCACGGTAGATGATGATAATCAACGCCTTATTGGACGCAAGCGATTAAAAAAAAGAAAACAAGAAACCCATGAAATCCGTTGCTTACCCAAATGCTACGAAACAAACCCTCGTTTGAGAGCTTTACTCGAGCAATTTTCAAGCGCTTTTATTACTTGTAATATCGATGGTTATGTCTTTGGAAGCAGTAATTATAAGCAAAACCCTGGTGATTTCGATATATTGATCCCGAATATAAGCACGGATGCTGGTAAAGAACGTCTCATGCAGTTGATTCAGATGATTGAGTCGCAAGGTGGTGTTGCATTAAGGGATAAAATAACCGGTGAATTAGGCTATAAAAAACCGAATCGTTACGTGATCCCTCTTACATGGCAAGACTGGAAAACGGACTTAATCATCGAAGCAGGCGACTTTATTGAACACGCTAAACGCTTAGACTATACCATTGGAGCTCTGTATTACTCCCTGCGAACAAGCAAAATGTATTGCATGAAAGGCTTTTCGTCGTTAACCGATCTGAATGATAAAACACTACGTACGATTGATGATCCCTATGTAAGTTTTAAACGTGATCCCAGCTCAATTTTTCGTGGTATACGTTTGTGTGCACTAGAAAACTTTACGTTTTCACCTGAATGCCTTGCAGCGATTCACACTATTTTTGTTGACGAAAGAAATAATATTTTTATGTCAATGAACCCAGGTAAACTTTGCCAGCAACTTGACTTGATGTTTGCCACACCCGAAGAGACCCAATGCTTACATCAATTTAAAGCATTGCATTTATTGCCTAAATTATCACAATGCATTCATGCACTTCCTGAATGGGAACGATCTAGAAATAGCTATGTGGTTAGCTTAATGCAATACAAAGGCTCTCCAAAACATCACGTGTCGAATCTTGGTATTTATTCAGCAGCAACATCATCCGAAAGCATTAACCGACCTTCCTCTGAAAAAGTGACGGCTCCAGTCTCAACATTATGAATACCGGCAACAACATCAATTTTATGCTTTATGCGAAAAAGAACCGACATGGCCAAATTTGTCATTTTGACGAGCCGCTGTGACGGCGCCACGTAAGCTAAAAAAGTCCGTGAGGCCTTGATTAAAGAAAAACTCAGGTACGCTGCGTGAATCCATACAGTTTAAAATAACGGCTCAAGGATATTGACCTGATGCGCCCTGCTTCACTTGCGCTAAATAATCTTGGGTCTGCATTTTACCCGATTAAAATCGTTGATTACCCGCTTTTAATTTTAACAAGGCCTGTTTAGGTATCATGTTTGCTTGTTTTTCAGCACGTGTTGCCGAACCTTCTGCATAAGAAAACGTAAGAAATACACACCTGAAGTAACACCATACTCGCTTGTCTGGAGCTGTTTGACAAACCGAACGAATGGACTAATATTTAAACTACAAGATCTTTATTAGAACCAACTCAAATACATTCCAACGCCTGAAATGGAGATATCATGCAAAAATACAGCCAATTTGTTGCCAGCCAGATCCGTTCGCCATCGGCCGCGCTCAAACAAGGGTTTTTCTCTGTCACCAGCAAACGTGGCTGGAACATAAGTTCGTTGCAAAAGCCCGAGAATACCTTATGCCGAGGCATAACACGCGTAGAGCTCGACAAAATGCTCGCTTCCGGACAAATCCCAACATTTACGAAATCGACAGATAAGGATCTAGGGCAATGTGACTACGGAGAACAGAGCATCCAAGGCCAAGGAGCACTACTATCCATGTCGAATAGTTACCTAACCGCGAATATGTACGGCGCCAATCGCAGCTTTGTACCCTCAGATGGTGCGATCATCACGGTGGGCATGCCTGCATTTTATGTTTCCATCAGTGAGCACGTACGTTTATGCCCGCAATTATGCGATGATTACACAAAAAGCTTAATGTTGGTTCCTTCCAGTCCATTCACTGATAATCAGTCGGCGAGTGCACCCGACGTCGTTGCGCTGACGATAGGTGTTGACGAAGTGGCCGCCGTCGTGGGACGACATAACGGCGTCGACTTTGGTAATCTCCTGGATGTCAACATGAGCGTACACAGTATTTTACATGTATTCGGGAGTGGACGTGGCATGGTTGTCGACTGCGAAACATGTGTTGTCGAAAACTATATCAATCCTAACTATGCTCCACGCGCACTCAGCTGTGAGATAACACTCACCACAAACCCAGAGCACCTCGAAATTCTTGCGCAACAAATGTGTAACAACGGTCGGATGCAAGAAGGTCAACGGCTACTGACACCGGATGATGCGGCCTTAATTATGAGTGACGAAGACCTACACCATTACCTCACCAACCCCGCGGGACCCAACGGCCCGATTACGCTGACGTCCCTGCCGCAAGACATGCACGGGCATGACGTCGTATCGTACCTCAAAAAACAATTAAGCACCTTTTCTAATCCAGAACCTGACACCCCCTCTTTTGGACCGCGCTAATGCTTACATCATGATTAGCGTTTAAAATCATGACTTATCAATAATCTTTTAGAGTTTATTAAAGCTACTAAGGTTATTATTGTTTTATTTTGTGCTACAATGGAACACAACGTTTGTTAGCTATATAAATCTGTATAAACAAGGATATTCACATGTTTTCGAAGAGGTTCTTTGGCCCAGCATTAACCAAACCATCGGCTTCAATAAAGAATGTATACGCCGCACAAAAACCTAATTTTTTATTAGGCTCCTTTCAAAACACGAAATGGCGATATCAAAGCATGGGAAAAACACTGGATGTTATTACGGATGATGTCAAATTAATGCAGTTGCAAAAACAGGCGTATGTTAACTTATCTAAGTGGTCCCAAAATAAGCGCCCCTCACCCCAGTTCGTCGAAGTCGTGAATAAAGATTGGGGACTTGCAACATTTGAAGCAACCAAAAAGCATGGCAAGCCTTACACCGTGCTCAATATGGCCAATTCAACGTTTCCTGGCGGTGGTGTGTTAGAAGGGCTAAATGCTCAGGAAGAGAACATGTGGCACCGAAGCACCTGTGCCACATCACTGCTAGACGACATTGTTCAGTTTGATGAAGCCGCTCAAACCTTCTGTTACCACGACACCGCAAGCCGTTTACTCGAAGGACAAGTACAAATGTCCGACGAAGAGCACGCAAAATTAAAAAAAACCTACGCCGCAACCGGCCCCATCGCATATAAGGCATTTTTGAGTCGCGATCCTAGAGTATGCTTCAGGGGGCCTGAAGTGAAACTTTCTCTCACATCAAACCCTAGCCTTTTTGTTGAGCATGCGGCTTTGGCTTCAGAGCGTCCCGATGAAAATCGGAGTTATTCTTTTCTTCCCCCAGAAGAAATTTTTCCATTCTATGAATTGAGATCGGCGGCCCCAATACTACCGTCTGAAGGGCATACGTTTGCTCAAAAAGCCTTTGATGCCTATCAAACCAATCTACGGCAACGCATTGCATCTCAACTGGATACATTAATCCTTGAAGAAAAAACCCATGTGGTCTTAGGTGCCTGGGGTTGCGGCGTATTTAAAAACAACCCAAAACTAGTCGCGCAAATATACCGTGAAGAAATCGAAAAACGCGCTGATTTTTTTGAGCACATGATGTTTGCAATCATCAACACCGGCTCAACGGATAAATATAAAATATTTAAACAACAACTCGATAACATAAAACTTGGGGCAGAGCCATCAAATAACTCTCCAGAATTTAAATTTTAGAGGCTTCTAAGGCTCACCAAGTTATTAGTCATTGACAACCCTTGTGTTTTATTCTAGCGTAGTAACCTTCAATGTATTTAAATATCATACATATGGATATAAAATGAAACTCATACCAAAGCTTGGCTTGATTCTACTCCTACTTAGTCAAGGCGCTTTTGCTTCAAAAGCCTTGTATTCCATTACCCCAGAAACATCTTCGACTATTCAGGTACCGCTAAATTCTACCGCTACTATAAACTATCGCGTACAAAACCAAACACGACAAACACAGAACTTAAGCTTACAAAATCATTTTGGTATCACACAAACAGTGCAACCTGGATTCTGTGACAATCCGTTCACGCTTGCTCCAAACGCATCCTGCCTTTTATCGCTGTTAATTGATGGAAGTAAAATTGCTGCATCACAATCAGTCATAGGCCCTGAGATTTGCAAAACAAACTCATCTTTCTTTTGTTCTCTACCTAAACTAGAAAACCGTCTTAATATCGAAATCACAAGTCCAGCCCCCACCGAGGATCATATTTTAATTGCTAACAATGGTCTTTTTGATGGCTCTTCTTATTTCGGTTTTATCTCTGATTGCCTTATTTCCGACTCAGGGGCATTAGAAAACTGTCAATCCCTGAGTGATGGTCTCATAGGCAAAGCTTATGGTGTTGCTGTCTCGACCAGTCAATATATATATACCGCGAATGGTAATGGTGAAAACTTAATCCCTATTTGCTCGCTCGATGAAAATGCACTTGATTGTGAAGCGAATAGTGCTGGCAGTTTAGCTGGACCGCGTACCGTGTACATTCATAACAATTATTTTTACGTCATTAGTGGCGATAACAATCAAGTTATAAAATGTGACATAAATCCTATAAACGGTCTTATATCTAGTTGCGCATCAACGGGGACCGGTTTTAACAATCCGCTAGGTAGTATGGCCATTGCGAATGGATATGCCTACATCCCCAACTCAGGTAACAATACGGTCGCAATTTGTTCCGTGGACCCTGGAGATGGAACACTTAGCCTCTGCTCAAATTTCAATCCAGGTTTTTTTATAGCTAGTGTTTCTGGCGTCGAGGTTTCAGGCAGTTATGCGTACATCATAGGCCTTAATACTCCTAATGTTATAGCCTGTGACGTTGCCATTAACGGTACTCTGTCGAATTGTGTCAACAACACCAATCTTTACACATCTAACTTCAATACCGGCGTTGCTGTCTTAAATGATTATTTATATATCAATAGCGCAGATGGCGTCGTTGAAAAATGCCCCGTTAATGGCCTTGATGTTACCACGTGTGAGTCTACCGGCTCAGGTTTTGTTGCTCCCGCAGGAAATATGACATTTATTACACGTTAACGGAGAATGCTTGATGAAACGTGACCATATATTATTTACATGCGTATTGCTGGGCTCTTGCTGTTTTATAAGCGCAACAGAGGCTTCGAGCATTCGGGACATTCAAGTTTATGGTCCAGAACAAGGCGCTCAACAGAGCGAGCAATCTCACTTAAATCAAGATACGCACTATACGCTGAACCTGGGTGCATTTAAAAATAAACAAAATGCATTAGAATACCAAGCTCGTATGCAAGAACGTATCGGAAAAACGGTGCACTTTGTTTATCACCCCGAAAAAAATGTGCCTTATATTGTTTTTATGGGGCCATTTACAGATGCAAAAAGCGTCGTAGCAACAAGTCGTGCATTATTAGGAAAACAACCCTCAACAACCGCATTAAGCAACCATCCAATGCCTCCCATGCTCCCCCAAAAACAGGTCAAACAACCGCTTATCATGGTCAGTGGTGGTCCTGGGTGGAGTTCTCCAGGAGAAACTCAAACCCTTACGTTAGAATCAGATGGTCCTAATACCTATAATAATCGCTCCAAAACACAAACACTGGGCATGGGAGAATTGCTCCTAGGGTTTCAAACACGATTGTTCACAGCGCCGATACAGACTCAATGGGGCGTACTTGTGAGTGCTGCAGGCATGGCGCGAATAAAAGGCGACGTTTGGCAGCTAGCCGACCCAGAGTTTAATAATCTAAGTTATAGCTATAATATCAATCAAATTAGAACCGGGCTTCGTACCAAATGGCTGCTCGATCAATACGCCTTCACTGAGAAATTTAAACCGTACATGACGGCCAGTATTGCCGCGGGCTTTAACCATTCGTTTAGTTTTCAAAATTCTGCTAGAAATTCTGACATCGTCGCTAATCCGAACTTCAAAGACAAAACAGTCACGGCTTTTAATTATTCAGTCGGTGTGGGCCTTCAAAAAGAAATTAATCAGCATACCCACGTAGGCCTTGGGTATGAGTTTTTTGACTGGGGTAAAAGTGGTTTAGCATCGGCGCCGGGTCAAGCAACCAACGCAGCCCCGTTTCTTAATCACCTCTACGTCAATACGGTCTTGCTGAATCTCACTTATTTGAGGTAACGCAGTGCTCTCTGTCGCGTCAAGAAGCGCTGTTGAAATCCTCACAACAAGCAGCTTCAATAGCTTGCCAATTGTGAATTCAGAACATGAACTGGTTGGATTAGTTACATCTAAAGATTTACTGGGTTATTTGCTCGAGCAATATTAATCTAAATATCTAGCTAAGCATGCTTGTTGAATCAATCCGAATCAACGTCAGAATCAACATCAAATTCAACATGCGTGCCTGGTATTTTTCGTGTTTCACTCGCCCATTCGCCCAAATCAATCAGCTTGCACCGGTCGGAACAGAAAGGCCTGAATGCATTCTCAGGGTTCCACGTGTTGGGCTTATGACACATGGGACAACTGATCTTTTGTTCTGAATGATTCATACACAACTCCTATCCCAATCAGTAATAACTAAACATTAAACAAGAAATGCACCACATCACCATCTTTCATAATATAGGTTTTACCTTCAAGCCGTAATTTACCCGCCGCTTTTGCGCCTTGCTCGCCTTGATGTGCAATAAAATCACTATAAGCGGTCACTTCTGCGCGAATAAAGCCTTTTTCGAAATCCGTATGAATCACACCCGCGGCTTCTGGGGCGGTGGCACCCGCATGAATCGTCCAAGCACGTACTTCTTTCACGCCAGCCGTAAAATACGTTTCTAAACCAAGCAGAGCATAGGCCCCACGAATAACTTGATTCAATCCTGGCTCTTCTAAGCCTAACTCGGCCATAAATTCAGCTTGATCTTCTTCCGTCATCTCAGACAAATCAGCTTCTGTTGCAAGCGACAAAGGCAATACCGCTGCCCCTTCCCGTGCAGCAATGGCTCGAACTTGCTCGAGCGCCTCAGAACCTGACGCGGCATCATCATCAACGTTCGCAACATAAAGCAAAGGCTTTGAGGTTAATAAACCAAAGCGTTTGCATAAATACATCACATCAGCCAAGTTTGGCAAGCTTCGCACCTGCTCGCCTGCATCCAAGTGAGCTTTAATACGTTCTAAATCTTCTTTTTCTGCTAAAGCTTCTTTATCACCGCTTCGACTGTTTTTTGCTATCTTTTGAATCGCTTTCTCAACCGTTTCAAGATCGGCCAATGCAAGTTCAGTATTAATCGTATCAATATCATCAGCTGGGTTAATTTGGCCTTTAACGTGAACAATATTATCTTCTTCAAAACAACGCACGACGTGCAATATTGCATCTGTTTCTCGAATATTAGCTAAAAACTTATTTCCTAAACCTTCACCACGTGACGCGCCTTCAACCAAGCCCGCGATATCAACAAACTCCATCACCGCAGGTACCACACGCTGAGGTGATACAATTTTAGAAATCGCATCCATCCGTTTATCAGGCACCGTCACCATGCCGACGTGTGGGTCAATCGTGCAAAACGGGTAATTTGAAGCTTCGATTCCAGCTTTCGTGACTGCATTAAATAAAGTTGATTTACCAACGTTTGGCAAGCCTACGATTCCGCATTGTACGCCCATGGATTATTCCTCAATAAAGATTAAATTTTTTTGATTAATTTTTTTTGTCGGTATGCAAAATATTCATCGCCGACGAGAACTGTCCGCCTAAAAGTTTAGGCGTAACATCAATCGCGCACAGTATGGCCTGATTGATTGCGTGCTTATCGGAGGATGATGGCTTTCCGAGTACATAATCTAACACGAGATCTTTCGAACCGGGATGCCCAATGCCAATACGCAAGCGCTGAAAACCAGGACCTTGTAAATTGGCGATTAAATCACGCAAACCATTATGTCCACCATGACCACCACCTGTTTTAAAACGTACAACACCCACCGATAAATCTAACTCATCATGGGCAATCAATACATTTTCAGGGGCAATACGATAAAATTGACACAAGGCTCGAACAGAACGACCGCATTGATTCATCCATGTGGTCGGAAGTAAAAGATGGCATGCATGCCCATCAAGATTGATTGACGCTACATCACCATGAAATGACTTATGCGCACGAAATTCCGCGCCGCACGTATCCGCAAGTGCTCGAACAAACCAACCGCCAGCATTGTGACGTGTTGGCTCGTACGAGGCACCAGGATTTTGTAACCCAACAATGAGCTTAATGGTCATAACACGCTAAACCAAAAAACCATTACTCAGCAGGTTTTTCGTCAGCAGCTGACGCTTCTGCGTCAGAAGCACTTTCGCCTTCAGCATCATCTTCAACAGCTTCTTCTGGCTCAGGATCTACTTCAACACGTGGTTTATGCGCACTCACAACCGGATGATCGTGATCACCTGTGGTTGGGTCAACGGCTAACTCAACGCCTTTTGGCATCGCAATTTGAGATAAATGAATGGTTTCATTCATCGCCAAATTAGCCAAATCAACTTCGATGAATTCAGGTAAAGCACGTGCTTCACAACGAATTTCAACTTGTGTCATCGTATGATTAACAACGCCGCCTTCTTTAACGCCAGGAGCATTTTCTTCATTGATGAAATGCAACGGTACAATTTTAACCAAAACATCTTTGGCTGAAACGCGTTGAAAGTCCATGTGTAAAATCATGTTTTTGAAAGGATGGTGTTGTAAATCTTTTAAAATAACACGCTCTTTCTTACCATCAAGAATAATTTCAAATACGCTGGAATAAACACTCTCAGATTCCAAAAATTTTGCCACGTGACGTTGTAAAAATTGAACCGCTTGAGGTGGCTTTTTTCCACCATACACGACACCTGGTACTTTTTCATCAAGACGACGTAGGCGGCGGCTCGCACCTTTCCCGATACATACGCGTGTTTCGGCTTCTAAGGTCATGGTTGTTGACATAATAATCTCCAAAAAATTAAACCCCTCGCCTTGCGACCAGGCGAAGTTCTCCCTTCTTGATGCAAGCAGGGCAGCGAAGTATACAATACTTTATGTCTACTTTGAAACGTATTAAACAGCATCACTTAAATTAAGTTCTCAAAAGCTCGCCTAAAAATTGCCCTGTATACGAGGGTGGTAGGGTGTAATCAAAGTTCAGTATTAATAAAGCACGTCTGTCAGCGCTCCTTTTATTCCACACAACACAGAACGCCATAATATTTACAAAAAGGATTTTATAGATACAATCGGGCATTTAAATAATTTTAATGTAACTCTCGATACAACAATTACTAGGCCTGAGTATGAGCGTTTATTTTGGACGCATGCACTGACCGTTCAAAAAGCTGGATTTATAGGTCAAGGCTTGACAGTGACACTGGATAACGGAAGCATGTGTAATCTTCTAATATTGGAGTAACAAGATTGAATATCATAAAACACATCTGCTTGAAAAATAAACTTGAGCTTATGATATCAAAAGCTTCCTTAAATGACGCTGAAAATATAGTTCCATTTTTGAACCAAATTGGAGGCGAAACTGACTTTCTCACATTTGGGCTCAATGAGTTCCCCTTATCCATTAGTGAAGAAAAAGAGATGATTGCTACCTGCATCAACAGCAATCAATACCTGATTGCTGTTGGTAAAATAGACCAAGCCATCGTTTCCCAATTATTTATTGACCGTTCGAATCAACCTCGACTTTCACATATTGGACATCTTGGTGTTTCTGTTAGCAAGCAATACTGGCAACAAGGTATTGGTAAGCACATGATCTTATTTGCTCTAGATTGGGCAAAATTATCCGGTGTCACAAAACTAAATCTTGATGTCAGGACAGATCATCATGCGGCTCTAAATTTATATAAAAACTTAGGATTTCATATTGAAGGTCACATATCTCGAGCAATTAAAATTAATGAGACTTATTTTGATAATTATCAAATGGGCATGAATATTTAACTCCAAAGCAGATCATATGTTTCAATCATTTTTTACAAAAATAAATAACGATTTGCATTAAGCTACAACAGAAGGCAATCTTAATGCAATAAAGATCCTTGCTCAATAAGCATCATCTTGTTTTTATTAGAATACGCCGCCCCTCTAAAATTACAAAAGCTCGCCTAAAAACTGCCCTGTATATGAATGCGCGCATGCCGCAACCGTCTCGGGCGTGCCTTCGACTAACACTTCACCTCCACGATTACCGCCTTCAGGACCTAAATCAATAATCCAATCCGCTGTTTTGATCACGTCTAAATTATGCTCAATAACAACAATTGTATTGCCCTGATCCCGTAATCTAAATAAAACCTGTAAAAGTTGCTTGGTATCATGAAAATGCAACCCGGTTGTTGGCTCATCTAAAATATACAACGTCTCGCCGGTATCACGCTTCGAGAGCTCGCGCGCAAGCTTCATGCGCTGCGCCTCGCCCCCTGATAGGGTTGTCGCACTTTGGCCTAAATGCACGTAGGATAAACCGACATCGATCAACGTTTGGCATTTACGAGCAAGCACCGGCACAGCATCAAAAAAATCTCGCGCCTCTTCAATCGTTAGGTTAAGCACTTCATGAATATTTTTACCTTTGTACTGTACGTCTAACGTTTCTCGATTATAACGTTTACCGCGACAGACATCGCACAGTACATACGTATCGGGTAAGAAATGCATTTCAACTTTAACTAAGCCATCACCTTGGCACGCCTCACATCGACCGCCCTTCACATTAAAACTAAAACGTCCTGCACGATACCCACGAGCGCGCCCTTCAGGTGTGCCTGCAAATAGTTCTCGAATCGGTGTAAATAGACCTGTATATGTTGCCGGATTAGAGCGCGGCGTGCGTCCAATCGGACTTTGATCGATATCAATCACCTTGTCACACCAGTCCAACCCCTCCACCTCACGAACTTGCCCCACCATCGACACTTGGCTGCGATAAAAACGCGAGCGAGCAAGTGGATAGAGCGTATCGTTGATGAGACTCGATTTACCGGAGCCCGACACGCCGGTCACACACGTCATAAGTCCTACGGGAATGCTGACGGTCACGTCATCTAAATTATGACAGGTGACTCCTTCCAGGCGAATCACGCGTTCTGGATTGTAAGGCACCCGTACATCAGGCACGTCAATTTTTGCGGTCCCGACCAAATAACGCCCGGTCAGCGAATCTTTACACGCCATGATATCTTCAGGCGTACCCGAGGCCACCACATGTCCACCGTGAATACCTGCACCAGGCCCCATGTCCAGCACATAATCAGCTGACCTAATCGCGTCTTCATCATGCTCAACCACAATAATCGTGTTACCTAAATCGCGTAATTGAATCAAGGTTTTGAGTAGCCGGGCGTTATCACGCTGATGTAAACCAATGGATGGCTCATCGAGCACATACATCACTCCCACAAGACCCGAACCAATTTGGCTGGCTAAACGAATCCGCTGCGCCTCGCCTCCAGATAATGTTTCTGAACGTCGCTCAAGCGACAAATAATCTAAGCCCACCTCAACTAAAAAACCAAGTCTCGCAATAATTTCTCTGTTAATTTTTGCAGCAATTTCACCGCGCGCGCCAGGTAAAACTAAATCTTTAAAAAATTGATACGCCTCTGCAATCGAATACGACACCACATCGGTCAAGCGCCTCCCGTCAACCAACACATGCCGCGCACCCGGACGTAGCCGCGTGCCTTCGCAACGTATACAAGGCTTAAGTATCAACTCAGGATTTTCTTCCAATTCTAGTTTTATTTTGGCTGTTCGTCTTTCTGTACCTAGCCCATCGCACGCCGTACACGCGCCTGCCGGGCTATTAAACGAGAACAATCGAGGCTCAAGTTCTTCAAGACTATACCCGCATTCAGAGCACGCAAAGAGCGAAGAATAGGTCATATCTTTAAATGCACCGTCCATGGATGAAATCAGCGCAATACCTTCGCCGACATGCAACGCATTTTCAAACGACTCACTGAGTCGCGTTGCCGCGTCTTGACGTATTTTAAGCCTATCGACCACGACTTCTATCGTATGTTTTTTATAGCGCTCAAGCTCAGGTGGCATGTCCAAATCATAGAGCTCACCGTCTACCCGGACACGTACATAACCCAAGGCCTGTAAACGCTTGAAAATTTGCTCATGCTCCCCTTTTTTACCTCGAATCACCGGTGCTAACACCATGACTTTGCTTTCTTCGGGGAGATTTAAAGCATGATCCACCATTTGGCTCACGGTTTGTGCCTGCAAGGCAAGCTGATGCTTGGGGCAATGCGGAATACCTACGCGTGCATAAAGTAGACGTAGATAATCATAAATTTCTGTTGTTGTACCTACGGTAGAACGTGGGTTATGTGACGTGACTTTTTGCTCGATAGCAATCGCTGGCGACAAACCATCGATGGAATCCATCTCAGGCTTATCCATGATCGATAAAAATTGTCGAGCATACGATGATAACGATTCCACATAGCGACGCTGACCTTCCGCATAAAGCGTATCAAAAGCCAGCGATGATTTGCCCGAACCCGAAAGCCCTGTGATCACAGAAAGTTTATTTCTCGGTAAATTAACGGTAATATTTTGAAGATTATGGGTTCGTGCCCCACGAATTTGAATTGAGCTCATACACGCACCTTGGGTCAGCTTGACTAGAAAAATAAAACCTAGTCTAGCACGCGCGCCCTCGAGATATCTTCCCAACAAAACACAAACAACAAGTATTGATATAAAACAAAATCTTTAAAAATAACCCAAGTTATGTTAAGCTGTATAAAATTTACAAAACGATCAAACGCATATTAGGAGACACACATGCGAGCATTACTCCATTTTGTTTTTGCAATTGGCCTTATGTTTACCATGACATCACTTCATGCAAACGACATCAAAACGCTTGAGCACGAACTCAGTGATTCAATGATTACAACAATAATCACAAGTAAAATTACTGAAAACAAAAATTTAAATCCTTTAAAAATTACGGTCTCAACCGATCACGGCAACGTCATATTAAACGGACATGTTAAGAATAGAGAAGCATTTGTCGAAGCACTTCGCCTGGTTAAGGCAACCCAAGGCGTTGAATCGATTGATACCGACAATTTAAATATTAATGATGTGAATACATCCATCACCGACGCGTACATCACGGCAAAGGTTGAAGCAGCCGTACTCAAAGCTAAAGTACTCGATGATGAATCTATCCCCTTGGTCGGCATCAATGCGAACACAAACAACGGTGTGGTCACGTTATCAGGTGCTGTAAAAAATAATGCTTCTATTGCGCCTCTGATTAAACGTATCTTAACCGTGCATGGTGTAAAACAAGTTGTTTGTCATTTACATGTATCAAAAGAAGCGTCATAACGCACAACATCCTAGATAAATCAGCATCACTCAGGTAGGATAAACACTTATGCTGATTTAATCTTCCCATGGATGAAAAACCGTGCACAATGTAAACAATACAGAAACATCTTACACACGCTATAAAACAACCTACCTCCCCTGGTTGATTTGGTTCTTGGGCGCCTTTTTCTATTTTTATGAAAATCTAATCCAAGTCTCTCCTGGCGTCATGGTTCATGACCTCATGCGCGATCTATCCATGGATGCAGGCCAACTCGGCATTTTAGCCGGCTTCTTTTTTTATACCTACGCACCAATTCAGATTCCAGCCGGCGTACTTGCCGACCATTATAGCGTACGAACGCTGCTCGTCGCGGCCATTCTTTTTTGCACCTTAGGTTGCGCCCTTTTTGCGACAAGTCATAACATGTGGCAAGCCTCATGCGGCCGCTTACTCATTGGATTAGGTTCTGGCTTTGCTGCCATTTGTTCGATGAAACTCGCCACACTACTTTTCCCAGCCCGACGCTTTCCTTTTTTTGTTGGGCTGATGGTCACGTTAGGTATGACAGGAAGCATCATGGGTGGCGGCCCACTTGCTATCATGGTGGATAACATCGGCTGGCGCGTCACACTCTATGCCCTCGCCGTGTTAGGGCTTATTCTCGCTATATTTGTGGTCTGGTTAGTACAAATAAAACAACCTCATAATACAAAAAAAACAGAAATTGAACGTGAAAAAACGCATATCCTGCATGGATTAAAACAAGTGATGTCCTGTAAAAGCAGCTGGATTGTGGCCGGTTATGGCGGACTGATGTTTGCACCCACCTCTATTTTTGGTGGACTTTGGGGTGTTCCGTTTATCATGCGAGCCTACATGGTCGATAAACCAACGGCCGCAAGCCTTGTGTCACTTTTATTTTTAGGTTGGGTGATTGGCGGCCCGTTAACCGGTTTTTTGGCGGGCCAATTTAAAACAAAACGCCCCATCATGCTGGCAGGCTCACTCGGAGCACTTGTTTCACTCGTATTCATTCTCTACGTGCCACACCTTCCACTGGCTATGCTTGGCTTTTTTATATTCACGTTTGGTCTCGCATCCAGCTGCTTGCTACCTGCCTTCTCGCTTATCAAAGAAATACATGATGAAGCACACTCGGGTGCAGCTCTTGGGTTCATGAACACAGCCAATATGATCGGTGGTGCGATTGGATTACCTTTGGTTGGCTTCTTACTCAACTTCACGTGGCATGGCCATATGGAGCATGGCATAAAAGCATACTCCACATCTAACTATATGTATTCGCTTTCAATCTTGCCGCTGATGATCTTGATTTCATTTGCGTTGCTATGCTTAATTAAAGAAAAAGAATAACAACTCACGTTTCTGACGGCTCTTGGCAATCAATGCACCAGCCATAAATCGTGAGAGCATGATCCGTCATTTTAAATTGAGCACGCTCAGCAATCACATGTTGACGTGCCTCGATTAATTCATCCACAAATTCAAAAACTTTTCGGCACTTAATACAAATCAGATGATCATGATGCTCACCTTCACTCAATTCAAACACCGAGTGCCCACCTTCAAAATGATGACGATGAACAAGCCCCGCCGCTTCAAACTGTGTTAATACGCGATACACGGTGGCCAAGCTCACGTCTTCGCCCAAATCTATCAGTGCACGATAAATATCTTCTGCACTCAAGTGCCGTGTTTTAGATTGCTCTAAAATTTGAAGGACTTTGAGGCGGGGCAACGTAATTTTTAATCCCACGTCTTTTAACTGCTGACTTTCTTCCACATTCCTTCCCCTCGTTTGGATCTCTTGTTTGGACAAGGTTTAATGCATGTAATACAATCCAAAATCTTACTGCATTATGGCGAATTTATTCATGACGAACAAACGGATACAAATACTCTCTCGGCTCATATGTACAGCCTTGATTATACTTTCACTCACGCATTGCGCTTCGTATGATTTTTCACGCCGCGTTGTGCAACAAGGCAACTTACTACCCGAGAAAAAAATCAAACAGCTCAAACCCGGCATGACCAAAGAAGAAGTTGCTATCTTCATGGGCACAAGCCTACTTAGCCCAACCTTCAATAACAACCGCTGGGATTACGCCTACACGTGGCGCAAAGGCAGCCACTCCGACCAAGTCCGACATTTGAGTCTGTATTTTTCAAATAATCGTGTGATCCGTATTCAAACCTAAGTCTTTTTCACCTGCTTGACCCGCTTGCGCCGCTTTTCTTTGGGATCACTGATAAGCGGCCGATACACCTCAACCCGGTCACCCGGCTTAATAAGCGTATCGCGTGTAACTTTCTGAGAAAAAATGCCAACGACGAAATGTTTAGCTTCAGGATAGTGCTCAAACACATGTGACGCTGCTAGCGCATCAGTCACCGTCATACCTGTATGAAATGCATGCGTTGTTTGCATGGTACACGCCCCTTCAGGCGCATACACAACCTCAACCGGTAACATACAGTGCCTCGGCACGCTCACAAAAAGCATCCACCATTTTATCCGTCACTTGCTCAAACACAGGACCTAATAACATTGAAAGCATACGTCCTGAAAACTCAAATTCCAGATCAAACGTGATCATCGAACCGGTATCGGTCGGATCAAATCGCCAAAAGCCTTCCAGATGACTAAACGGCCCATCGACCAAGCGCAACTCAATCATTTTATCGGCTTGCAAGCGGTTACGTGTCGTAAACGATTTATTCATGCCACCTGCTGCAATCACAAGTGTTGCTTGCACTTCATCGGCATCTCGATGATGCACCACGCTTTTTTCAAAATACGGCAAAAACTCATGATAATTTTCAATATCATCCACAAGGTTATACATTTGTTGACACGAAAAGCTCACCTCACGTGCACGTTTAACTACCGTCATGATATTTCTCCTTTATTTAATACCGCATACATCTCAAGCCACACAGCAATATCTCGCATTTCTTCAATACACACGGAATGCTCCATAGGATAGTCATGCACGGTGAGATGTTCAAATCCTTTGTTTTTTAACCATGTAACGCTTGCGGCCGTCCATGCAGGAAGAACCACGGGATCAAGCCGGCCTGAGCCAATAAATATCGGTGTTTTTACATCAAGTTTAACTTCACAGTCAGAAGCAAGCGGTAAATAAGCCGACAAAGAAATCACGCCACCTAGGATCGGCATGGCATGTAAAGCGGCAAAAAGCGCCATTGCCCCACCTTGCGAAAAGCCTGCTAAAAAAATCTGCTGGTGTGAAAATCCATTCGCAACTTGCTGCTCGATAGCTTTAAGTATAATCTGCTCCGATTCTAAAATACCGATGCGATCTTCTCGGTCTGTAAGCTTCATACCGACAATGTCGTACCACGCAGGCATCGGCATGTGCTGATTCAACGTGACCGGTCGGATAGGCGCATTCAAAGACACATGTCGCATGGGTACCTTCAGTGGCAATTGCTTTGCCAAGCCCACCATATCATCGGCACTTGCACCGAGACCATGCATCCAAATCACGCAGGCTTCCGCTTTTTGCTTCGATTGTATTACCACGGCACTCATACGTTCTCTCCGCCCACATAAAAAAAGAAGTAGATTATCGCGAATGCATCGCGCTATGGCAACTATTGCCGTAGGTTTAAGCTAGATGCGCTTCGCGCTATACTATTTAAAATTAAAAATTCAAAATCTAGATGAGAAAACAACATGAAATCGCGAACATCGTGGCTATATGCAAGCTTAGTTATTTTGAGCTTAAGCGCCTGTGGACAAAAAGGACCGCTTTATTTACCTGATACTGTATCTGACAAAAATAACAAGCAGGAGCAATCCCATGAGTCTAAAATTTACAAAAATGCACGGGCTGGGCAATGATTTTATGGTGATTGACGCCACGCGTCATACGGTTCCATTAACACCTGCTCTCATTCAAGCATTAAGTCGTCGTGATACCGGGGTTGGTTTTGACCAATGCCTACTTGTTGAGCCCAGCCCGCAGCCTGACATTGATTTTTTTTACCGTATTTTTAATGCCAACGGTACACCCGTAGGCCAATGCGGAAACGGCGCACGCTGCCTCGCGCGGTTTATCCAGCATTACGAACTCTCATCTAAAACAACGCTACGTGTCGCCACCACAACAACTGAACTTACCCTACACATCAACCCGGATAATACCGTAACCGTTGATATGGGCTGTCCTGTTTGGGAGCCAGAGCATATTCCGTTCACAGCACAAACCGAGGCAGACAGCTATGCGCTTACGTTTGAGCAACATGCACGCGTGCGTATTCATACCGTAGCCCTCGGTAACCCTCATGCGATTATGATCGTCGATAATATAGACCAAGCGCCTGTTGATAGTTTAGGCCCTCAAATTGAAACACATCCGCTGTTTCCAGAACATACAAACGTAGGTTTTTTAGAAATCGATACATCGGATCATATTTTACTTCGCGTGCACGAACGTGGCACAGGTGAGACACGAGCATGCGGCAGCGGTGCCGCGGCGGCCGCCGCTGTTGCCCGACGTTTTTATGGTCTAGATGCAAACATTCGGGTAAGCGTGCCTGGAGGTGATTTATGGGTGGATTGGCATGGCACAACCGATTCGCTTAAGCTCACGGGCCCAGCAGAGTTTGTTTATGAAGGAAAATTAAACTCTACGTCGTAAAAAATTAACGCAATGTGTGTTGAAAAACACATCGCTTTATGCCTATAATAAATACATATATATTTACATAGTTGCATGTTATGCCAGAGCTCGATAAAACACGAACTTTTTTTGATCCTATTACATTAGAAGATATTGATATTCATGATGAGAGCGCGGTCTTTTATCTGCTTGTTCTTCCAAACAATGCAGGATTTAAGGTTGTTGGCAGCACACAAAATCTTAATTCCCCCGAAAGCAGATTTGATCCAGAAACACGCATCAAAGAATGCTGGCTGGTGAATCGAGAAACCTTGAATCATGCTGATATGTCGATACTATTTCCTGACGATAAACTTCGTAGCGAACCGTTTAAAACCTTGGAAGCATTAAATGCCGCGTTTAGATTCACTCCTCGGTTCGACCCCACACAACCCCATGAAACCATAAAAAAACATACGTTTGGGCCTGGGGTAGCTCATGGAACTCATCGACATGATAGACGAAGAGCGAGATTAGAGCGAGGACTCGGAGCACGTCCAACCCCTGCTTTAGTGGGAGATTCTGTTCGTATGTTCGATCCACGAACGAATACTTATACAAGGGTTTACCAAAACCGTTCCACCAGACCACAGCCACGCCGCCAACAAGCGAGCATGCAAGAAGACGGATTAAATTATTGGCAAAGAGAAGCATTGAGAGAACTTGCTTCACACGGTCTTACAGAAGCGATGCTGTTAACACGCCATGATCATGGTCATACATTCTACTCGAAGCATTCCGATGCATTGACCACTCTCGTGACAGCACGTCATTTCACCGTACCCCAAGCTTTAGCAGAAATTGAGGGGTTAACGCATCATCAGGCTGAAGGAATCAAGAACGGATTAACCCGTTCGGATGTCATCAATTTAACGAATTACTGGCATATCCACGCATTGAAAGAACTTGCTCCGCAGGGTCTTACAGCACATATGCTGTTAACACATAATGATTATGAATTCTTCCCGGCTCATTCATATGCATTGATCAATCTTATTACAGAACGTCATTTCACCGTGCCCGAAGCTTTAGCAGAAATTGAGGGGTTAACTAATCGTCAAGCTAAGCAAATCCGACAAGGCTTAACACGTGATGAAGTGATGAATCCTGATGCCCCCCGCCCTGGATTTTAATTTGATCGGGTCAAGCTAAACCGCACACATTTACTTTAGAATTTTCAAACTCAATTGGCG
>TARA_R110002126_G_scaffold53536_4_pt1 | contig 130236 bp, 118 predicted proteins | sample TARA_R110002126 | Tara Oceans TARA_R110002126 (sample SAMEA4397536) | marine metagenome | biome: Polar Biome; feature: [DCM] deep chlorophyll maximum layer (ENVO:01000326); material: water (ENVO:00002006), including particulate matter (ENVO:01000060) such as... | depth 30 m
GACATCCTGCGCGGGACACCGCTGGAGGCGGAGTGCATCGTCGATTACCTGGATACCGCGTGCATGTCCGACCAGGTGTTGCGACTGGTCCAGGATCCCGAAGCGTACCGGAATATCTCGCAGGCAATCAGCGCCCACGCCCGCGCCACCTTTGATCTGGGGGCCTACGCCGCGCGGATCGAGCGTTTGGGGCGGGCGGCGTCGCATGATGAGGGGCGCGCACGCGATGAGCGCACCCTGGAACAGAGCGAGACGTTCGACCCGGCCTTCATGCTGCCGCCGTCGCTGGCGGCGTCTCGTCCGGGGATGACGCGGGGCGAAGCGGCGGCGCAGTATCTGCAGTCGTTTTCCGAAGGGGCGAGTATGCGTCGGCCGGAGCCGGGGTTCAATCCGGCCGTCTACACCATGCACCGGCTGCGTGACGGTGATCTGCTGGCCGATCCCTATGCCGAATTCCTGCGCGCAGGTCGGCCTGTCGGCCCGTGGACAAGGCCGCTGATCTCCGGCCCGATGAACGGCGTTGCCGGGGCCCCGGCGGACTGTCGCGTCGCGCTGCATATCCATGCCTATTACGTCGATCAGTTGCCGCGCATCCTGTCGCACCTGGCAGCAAATGCGACCCGGCCGGATCTCCTTGTCAGTGTCACCAGCGACGTGGACAGGTCGGCAGCCAGCGAGATGTTGCGCCAGTACGGCGGCGCGTCCTGCGTTTCGGTTGTGCCCAACCTGGGCCGTGACATCGGCCCGCTGCTGACCGAGTTCGGCGCGCGGCTGGTCGCGGATTACGATGTGGTCGGCCACGTCCATACGAAAAAGAGCCTGGTGCTGGATGACCCCGAGAGTGTCGAGGCATGGATGGCGTTCCTGATGCAGAACCTGCTTGGCGGAGACGTCGGGGGTGCCATGCTGGATGGCATCATGGACGCCTTTGTCCGGCAGGATGACCTGGGGCTGGTGTTCGCGGCAGACCCGAATATCCTGTCATGGTCGCTGAACGCGGGCGAGGCGCGGAAATTGGCGCCCCGGCTGGGCCTCGACAGTGACGTGCCCGCGGCCTTCGATTTTCCGGTCGGCACGATGTTCTGGATCCGTGCAGCGGCGCTTGCGCCATTTGTGCAACTTGACCTGGGATGGGACGACTATCCGAAGGAGCCTCTGGCCTATGACGGCACGATGCTGCATGCCTTGGAACGGCTGTTCGGGCTGACGGTCGAGGCCCATGGATTCAAGACAGCTCTGACCAATGTGAAGGATATGACACGATGAGGGTTCTGGTTCTCGGGGGCAGCGGCTTCATCGGGTCGCACGTGGTGGATCAGCTGCTGGCGGCTGACGTCAAGGTCCGGGTGTTCGACCGTGGCCCGGAACGCTATCGCGAGAAACTGCCCGGAGTGGAGTACCTGTTCGGCGATTTTCGCGATTCCGTCGCCGTGATCGAGGCCCTGGCGGATTGCGACGTGGTCCTGCATCTTGTCACGGCAACGGTCCCCGGAACGGCGGCGATGGATCCGCTTGCCGATGTGCGTGACAACCTGTTGCCGACGATCGCGCTGCTGGAGGGCATGGTCAAGGTCAAGGTGCCCCGGCTGGTGTACCTGTCATCGGGCGGGACGGTCTATGGCGTGCCGGAGGCGGTGCCGACACCCGAAAATCACCCTCTGCGCCCAATCAATTCCTATGGTATCGTCAAGGTCGCCATCGAGAACTACGTGACGATGTACGGGCGTGAACATGGCATCTCCACCGTGATCATACGCCCGTCAAACCCCTATGGGCCCCGTCAGGGACATACCGGTTTGCAGGGCATCATCGGCACGTTCCTGAACCGCATCCTGAATGATGAAGCGATCCAGATCTGGGGCGACGGCAGCGTTGTGCGCGATTATATCTACGTCGAGGATGTGGCCCGTCTGTGCTGCCGTGCGGCCTTTGGCGACAGACCGGGCGTCTACAATGCCGGCAGCGGCAGCGGCCTTTCGGTGAACGAGATCGTGGAGGCCCTGCGCGACGTGACAGGCAAGGACATCCAGCCGACCTACCTGCCGGGACGGGCCATCGATGTTCCGCGATCCGTTCTGGACATTTCGCAGGCGCGGGCAGAGTTCGACTGGGAACCGGTGGTGGCCAGCCGCGAAGGTATCGACCTGACCTGGAAATGGATGCGGGAGCTTTAGACGGGATCATATATCGCTCGGCCATCGGTCCCAGGGCCGCTGGCCCCCGTGGCCGGGTGAAGACAGCGCGTGACCCCGGAGCGATCCAGGCGCGGCGCGTGGGTCATGTTTGCACGCCGCGTACTTGGCGGATGTTGCCGCCGATCGCGATCGCCGCGCTAATCTGCTCAGAACGACGCCTCGTCCAGGCCTTGGAAAGCGCGAAAGGCCGCGAAGCCGGGCCTTTAGGGGGCTTCGCACCTGCAAGCGGCGGTGCCGCTGCAATGGAGTGACTGGCGTAATCGCTTGAAGATAAGTGGAGGCGAGTACCGGAATCGAACCGGTATACGCGGATTTGCAATCCGCTGCGTCACCACTCCGCCAACTCGCCATCCGTGATGTGTGTTGCCGTTTAGCGAAACTTGCGGCGGCGCGCAAGAGGGTCCGCCGCAGATACCGATGTGCGGGGGTCCAGGGAGAGAGGGGGCGAGCGGCAGGGCGGGTGCGTTGCCGCGTGGGGCGGAGGATGCGGCTTTTCGGGACACTTGCGGTGTTGCGCGACGTGGGGCGCGACAGGCGCGACGGGGCAGGGGTGAAGGGACGGCGATGACCGGGCAGGCAGGGCGCCCGGCCCAGCCGTTCAGGCGACGTAGCAGGACGTCATGTACCCGATCACCTCATCCACGATGGCGGGTCTGACGTGCACATTGTCTTCGCCGTAGCCCGTCAGACCGAGAGTGGTGATGATTTCATAGCTGGGGAAATAGTCGACCTGGGGAAACTCGGTCGCTGCCAGTTCTGCGACAACCCGCAAGACGGACTTTGAATAGGCATTGCGGATGGTCGCGTCGCCGCCCGCAAAGGTGACTTGAAGGGGAACGGGGGACACCGTCAGGACCACCTTGCGCCGCCCCCCTGCGACCAGGTGGTCCAGCATGTCAAAGACAAGGTCCTGACATTGCGACATGTTCAGCTGGCGAAACAGAAAGCGGTCGGGATGGGCGGTCAGCAACTTACGGCTGGGCGCCTCGTTCAGGTATACCTCGGCGTCGCGGTCATACCATGCTTCGACAAGGCCGAGCGTGACGACGACGATGCCGGAATTTCCCAGGCCCGACGCGTAGAGATCGCGGATCTGCTGGCGACGTTCCAGCCCGCGAATGGCTGACACCGGGCGCGATCCCGTTGCAAGCAGGCAATCCAGCACCTGCCCGTCGGCGACGGGGTACAGCCCCTTGCGGTCCACCGGGGCGTCGATGCTGCGCACGCATTGCAACATGGTGCCGGGGTTGTATTGGTTGAGAACGCGGTTGGGCTGGCCCGGGGCCTCTTCGTTCGGCGCGGTGAAGTGCGCGGTGGGCACCGCAAGGCCGCGATCCAGCAGGGCCTTTTCGACGTTGCGCGCAAAGCAGGACCCGATGGTGAAGACGCTTTCGCCCGCCGACAAGGTAAAGCCGGGTGTCACCTTGGGAAAGATCATGCCTTGCCGCCAGCGGGGATCGCCGCGATCCGGGTACTTGCGGTCCTTGTTCCTGAGTGCGCCGGAAAAGGCGTCTGCCCCTGCAATGTCTTTCACCTGTGCGTCTCCCGTTCGGGCCGCGGCATTCTGCACGCGGCGTCATCACAGGCTCAGGATTACGGCGCCGTGGTTAACAAAGGTTCAAAATGCGATCGCCAGTGAGGGGGCAATGCTGTTGGCTGCGGGAAATGCCGCACGTCAATGGCCGCGGTGCCAGGACGGTGCGCGAACGGTGCGAGAGCGGTGCCCGCCCTGTACCGTCAGTGATGCGAGGCTGCGCAAAGGCGTTGCTGTTAAGCCCTTCTTAAAGACAAACGGTAAAAGCCTTGCATCGCGCCGTTGCTGCCGCCTTTTCTATGTGGCAATACCACTCCAGAGAAGATTCTGAACGGAAGAGTTTAGTTATGACCGACTATGCTGCACGCCGTACGATGATGGTTGATGCCCAGGTTCGACCATCTGACGTGACCAAGTTTCCAATTATCGAGGCCATGCTCGCGGTGCCGCGCGAAATGTTCGTGCCCCAGGACCGCAAGGAAGCGGCCTATCTGGGCGAGAACGTGAGCATCGGCGCCAATCGCGTGCTGCTGGAGCCGCGCACGCTGGCCAAGATGCTTGATGCGGTGGATATCCAGCCCGATGAGCTGGTGCTGGATCTGGGCGCGGGGCAGGGATATGCTGCTGCAGTCATGTCGCGGATCGCCGAAGCCGTCATCGCGGTGGAAGAAGACGCCGACATCGCCGCCGACAGCCAGCAATTGCTGAGCGACCTTGGTGCTGACAATGTTGTGTTGCACGAAGCCAAGCTGACCGAGGGTGCGCCTGAGCACGGGCCCTACGACGTCATTGTGCTGGAAGGGGCCGTCGAACATCTGCCCGAGGCGATCACGGATCAGCTGAAGGAAGGTGGCCGTATCGTGGTGCTGTTCGCGGAGGGACATCTGGGTGTCGTACGCGTCGGCTACAAGATCGATGGCAAGGTGAGCTGGCGCTTTTCCTTCAACGCGGGCGCGCCGGTGTTGCCGGGTTTTGAACGGCACGCGGTCTTCACGCTCTGATCCTGCGGGACGGCACCGGACAATCAGTGACAGGACTGGGCGAACCGGTCGAACGAGGAATGAAGAGAATGGCAAAACGAGTAGAGGCGGACCGTCGGCGTGAAGGACAATCGCGGCCGATGAAGGCAGCCCTTCGCAAGGCCTTGGCGGGATCTGCCGTGGGGCTGGCCCTGCTGGCCATGCCGATGGCCGCTGCCGCTGAAAACCTTGGTCAGGCGCTGGCCGACGCCTACAGGAACAGCGGCCTGCTGGAGCAGAACCGCGCGGTCCTGAAGGCGGCGGATGAAGACAGCGCCCAGGCGCTGGCATCGCTGCGTCCGGTTTTGTCGTGGAGCGCGGGGGCGTCGCATTCCTTTGGGCGCGCCTACAGTGACGCAGGGACGTCTGCCGCGACCGAGTCGAACGGGGCCTCGGCTGGCCTGACGATGTCGCTGTTACTGTTCGATTTCGGTGCCAGCCGCATCGCCCTCGATATCGCCAAGGAGTCGGTTCTGCTGACCCGGCAGCAACTGGTGCTGATCGAGCAACAAGTGCTGCTGCGGGCCGTCACCGCCTATATGGAGGTGCGTCGCGCGACCGAGACCCTGGCATTGCGCCAGGCCAACGTACGTCTGCTGACGCAGGAACTGCGCGCTGCACGTGATCGTTTCGATGTGGGTGAAGTTACCCGGACAGACGTGTCGCAGGCCGAGGCGGCGCTGGCAGCATCGCGCAGCGGTCTGACGTCGGCGCAGGGTGTGCTGATCCAGGCGCAGCTGGAATACGAGGCCGCCGTCGGGCACCGCCCCGGTACATTGGCGGCACCGTCGCAACTGGGCAGTGTGCCCGCTTCGGTGAACGAGGCGATTGCGGTCGCCCTGCAAAATCACCCCAGCATGAACGTCGCCCGCCGCCAGGTTACCATTGCCGAATTGCAGGTCGCGGTGACCGATGCCAGCCTCAAGCCGTCCCTGAACCTGTCGGGCAGCTATGGCCTGGAATCGGATCTGGACAGCGACGCGCACAGCCGCAGCGGTTCGGTCAGCCTTGGCGTGTCCGGTCCGATCTACAGCGGGGGTGCGCTGGCCTCGAAACAGCGTCAGGCGATGCTGAACAAGGAACAGACGCTCGCCAACCTGCACGTCGTCACGATCAATATTCGCCAGGCGGTCGGCAATGCCTTTTCCGGCGTGCAGATTGCACGCGCAGCCTCGAGCGCGGGGACCGAACAGGTGCGCGCGGCCAAGGTCGCCTTTGATGGTGTCCGCGAGGAAGCCACCCTGGGGTCGCGGACCACGCTGGATGTGCTGACACAGGAGCAGGATTTGCTGGATGCCCGCACCACCTACCTGTCAGCGCAGGTCGACGAGGTTCTGGCGCGGTATTCGCTGTTGTCCTCGATGGGGCTGCTGACGGCGCAGAACCTGAAGCTGAACGTCGATATCTACGACCCGGCGGCCTATTACAACATGGTCAAGAGCGCCCCGGCGGGCGTGTCGAAACAGGGTCGTCAGCTGGATTCCGTGCTGCGCCGCATCGGCAAACAGTAATCCGCCGACACCGCATTGTTGAACCTGCCCTCTCGCGCTAGACTTGGGTCCAAGTGAGAGTGGTAGGAAAACATGTCAGACCCGGTAACGAACGTCCCGATCGAGGACGTCCTGTCGTCCATCCGCAAGTTGGTATCCGAAGAGGTGCGGGCGCAGGTTTCGCCCAGCGTGGCGGGCCAGGTTGGCCCGGCCTCTTCTTCGGCACCTGCATCAGACAAGCTGATTCTGTCGCCTGCGCTGCGGGTGGTCGAAGGGGCCGTGACCGAACGTGGCGATTTCGACGCTGACGAAGAAGAAATCGCGGGCTTTGCCCCCGATGCGGAACCCGAAGACGATGACACGGCGGCAGTCGTGCTGCGCCCTTTCGAGGCGATGTCGCGGGTGCGCGACCGTAACCACGCCACGCCTGGCGGGCGCTCAACCGACGACGCAGATGTGCTGTGGGACACGGAGGAGGCCGGTGAAGACCCGGTTGCCGCATCCCACCGCATGGGCGAAGAGGATGAAGGCTCGGCTTATGCCGACGCGGCCGTCGACCGGCGGGCGCCGATCAGCGAACAGCCTGCGGGCGACCTGGCCGTGCAGGACAATGACGACGACGGCGCGCTGTTCGACGAATACATGCTGCGCGACCTGGTCTCTGAAATCCTGCGACAGGAGCTTCAGGGCCCGTTGGGAGAGCGGATTACCCGCAATGTCCGCAAGCTGGTGCGTGCCGAAATACAGCGCGCCCTGAATGCGCGCGACCTGTACTGAGGTCAGGGCAGGCGTCAGGGGTGCACGTCCTGCGCCAGGTCCAGCACCTGGTCTAGGTTCATGTGGTTCTCGATATGGGCCGCCAGCGCGTCCAGCGTCTTTTCGACCATTGCGTCATAGCCGGGCTGGGACGCGCCGCCGAGTTCGGCCAGGTAGGCGGCACGGAAGGCATCCGAGCTGAACAGCCCATGCAGGTAGCAGCCCCGCACAAGGCCATCTGCCGAGGCCGCGCCTTCGGGGCGCGCGCCAAGCGTCAGCCAGGCGCGGGCACAGTCCGGGCCGGTGGTTTCGCCCAGGTGGATTTCGTAGCCCGACAGGGGCGCGCCGCTGGCCAGGTGGTGCGCCTGGGACAGGGCCAGCCGCTTGCCGGGTTTCATCACGGTTTCCACATCCAGCAGGCCCAGTCCCTGCGTCCGACCGGGCCGCCCTTCGATGCCATCGGGATCACTGACGCCGCGCCCCAGCATCTGATAGCCTCCGCACAGGCCCAGGACGTGCCCGCCGCGCCGCACATGTGCGGCAAGGTCGATGTCCCAACCATTCGCGCGAAACATCTCAAGATCCGCAATGGTGGATTTGGACCCGGGGATCAGCACAAGTGTCGCATCGCCGGGAAGCGGGCGCCCCGGCGGGATGATGTCGAGCGTGATGCCGGGTTCGGCGGCCAGCGGATCAAGGTCATCGAAATTTGCGATGCGGCCAAGGCGCGGCACTGCGATCTTGAGCGCGCCGTCGCGGCGGTGGCTGCGCGTATCCAGGTCCATGATGTCTTCGGCGGGCAGGCGCCAGGCGTCTGCAAACCAGGGCAGCACGCCAAGTGGCTGCCAGCCGGTATGGGCCGCGATGGCGCTGACGCCGTCGTCGAACAGACGCGGATCGCCGCGGAACTTGTTGACGGCAAAGCCGTGGATGCGCGCATTGTCCCGGGCTGACAGCACGGTATGCGTGCCGACAATCTGCGCGATGACGCCGCCGCGATCGATATCGCCGATCAACAGCACCGGTATCTGTGCAGCTTCGGCGAAACCCATGTTTGCAATGTCGCCGGCGCGCAGATTGACCTCAGCCGGGCTGCCGGCCCCCTCGACGATCACCAGGTCTGCCGTTGCGGAAATCCGCCGGAAGCTGTCGAGAACGGCGCTGAGCAGGCGGGGTTTCAGCAGCGCATAGTCCCGTGCGGAGGTCGATGTGACGCGCTGTCCCTGCACGATGACCTGACTGCCGATGTCGGATTCCGGTTTGAGCAGGACGGGATTCATGTGGATCGACGGCGCACGGCGACAGGCCAGCGCCTGAAGCGCCTGGGCGCGTCCGATCTCTCCTCCGTCGGGCGTTACGGCGGCATTGTTCGACATGTTCTGCGGTTTGAACGGGGCGACGGACAGGCCGCGATTGGCAAAGGCACGCGCCATCCCCGCGACAAGCAGGGACTTGCCCACGTTGGAGCCGGTACCCTGCATCATGATCGCCCGTGCCATGCCTGTCTTCCTGTTCCTGCCGCTGTCAGAGCCGCTGTTTCGGTCATCGCCACCGAGAGCTTCCCTTGGCTATGCCACGTGATGCGGGGCAGGCCAACGAAAAACGCGCCTCTCTCGAGGCGCGCTTTTCAACGGTATTCAGTAACGATTTCAGTTACTTACGCAGCTTCTGCCTGTTCGGCAGCGTGGCGGCGTTCGCTTTCTTCGCGCGACAACGCGACCGAGGTGCGAATGCCCTTGGAAACGAAGTCCATCAGTCCACCGACCACGCGTTCGTTGGGGTCGATCCCGGCACAGGACAGAACCTCGCGACCATCGCGCGAGCGGGCCCAACGGGCGATCTGTTCCGGGCCGTTGCCGTATTTCTTGTCATCGGCGATGGCATCATCCAACGCAGCCAGTACAACGGCTGCGAAAAGTTTGCGTGCGCGGTTGCCCTGTTCGTTATTGAAGGCCGTGCCGTCAACGAAATCTTTCATGATCCGTCCTTGCTTATTGCTCTTGTGTTTCGGGCGTGCCGCCCCTTATGACGAAAACGTATCGATTCGGATAGCGCGATCATGCATCTCCGGTATGCGATTTTTGCATGCCTTTGGTCCATATCGCGCTCCGTCTGGATCGCTTGCCATGAGCTTGTGGCCGATATATAGGCTGGCCCGGAAACGGTTCAACCATCGCAGGCGGTACGAGATGCCCAAGATCAACGGTAACGAGATTCGTCCCGGCAACGTGCTGGAACACAACGGCGGCCTTTGGGCGGCTGTCAAAGTCGACCACGTGAAGCCCGGCAAGGGCGGCGCATTTGCCCAGGTCGAGATGAAGAACCTGCGCAACGGTTCCAAGCTGAACGAACGCTTTCGCAGCGCCGACAAGGTCGAGCAGGTGCGTCTTGAGCAGAAGGACCAGCAGTTCCTGTACGAGAGCGACGGGATGCTGGTGTTCATGGACACCGAGACATACGAGCAGATCGAATTGCCCGCAGACCTGCTGGGCGAACGCCGCCCGTTCTTGCAGGATGGCATGACGATCCTTGTAGAATTCTATGATACCGAGGCTTTGCACGCCACCTTGCCACAGAAAGTCACCTGCCGCATCGCCGAGACGGAGCCGGTCGTAAAGGGTCAGACGGCCGCGAATTCGTTCAAACCCGCGATCCTGGAAAACGGCGTCAAGGTCATGGTGCCGCCGTTCGTCGGGCAGGACGAGGACATCGTCGTCAACACCGAGACCATGGAATACTACGAACGCGCCTGAGGCGATCCATACAGTCTCGACAGCGCTGCGGGGGCCGTATCACCAATCGGGTGATGCGGCCCCCGTGCCGTTTGGCTGTTCGATGCGCCGCGCCTGGCCGGCCCGGTGGCAGCGTCGGCCAAGGGTCCCCGTGGCGGCGGCCGAGACTGAGTCGGGCAGGGCGCGCGCGTGGTCAGGAGTGATGCCGTGACACGGCAAAGGCGATCATTCGTAGTCACATGATCGAAATGCATGGCTTGGTGGGAAACCGTGCCGCACCGCATCGTATCCTGCCGCAGCGCGGCGGCGCTGTGGGCCAGCCTGCGCGACAGACAAACGGCGACGGTATTCACGTCGGTATCTTGACGGTATCCGGGCGGTGTCTGGCGCGGTTCAGCCAGCCGCAGCGCCCATGCTCGGGCGCGTGTCGGTTTTTTTGTGCAACACCACGTGGCCTGAGCGCAACACCCGTCGCGCCGGTGGACAGACCACCGTGACCAGCCTGCGATCACCCTGCGATCACCCTGAGGTCACCGTGCGATCACCGTGCGGCGCGCCTGCGGTGGCGCGGAGCGTCAGGCGGGATCTGAGGGCGATCTGCGGTGCGGAGTTCGAACGCGGCGCGCGACGTTCGTGCAGGCCCGGCGGCGGTCGCACCCGGGCGTGATGCGCGCGCCTGGCCGAGGAGGTCGCGCCGCGCGCGGGATGTGTCAGGTGATCGGGCTGACGCTGGCGTCGCCCGCCGTCATGTCCGGGCCGATGCGGTCAAAGCGCAGGTAGGCGATGGCCTGTCCCTGCGCCTGGGTGAACAGGGTGCCCGCGACCTTGCCATCGCGCGTGATTTCCGTACCCGCAGGGGCGCTGCCGGTGATGGCGACCGTAGCGAGACCTTTGCGCAGCTCGGTCTTGTGCTTCATGCGGGCCGTGACCTCTTGTCCGACATAACATCCCTTGCGAAAGTCGACACCGTGCAGGCGTTCGAACCCGGCTTCGAGGATAAAGGTATCGGGCGTCAGCTCGACCCCGGTTTCGGGGATGCAATGGGCCACGCGCAGCGCCGCCCAGTCTGTCCCGTCATCGCCGCCGGTCGCGCCATAGAGCCGCCAGCCGAGCGCGGCGTGCCGGGGATCGGCCACCGCGCCGTCGGGCGCCGGGCCGGTGCCACGGCGAACGGCAAGATCGGTTTCGGCAATCGTGACCTTGGCGCGCAGCTTGTACATGTTGAGGCGTTGCAGCAGGCCCGGCGCCAACGACGAGGCGGTATCCAGCAGGATGTCGGCGCCATCGGCCACCAGCAGGAAATCGGCCAGATACTTGCCCTGCGGTGTCAGCAGCGCGGCATAGACGGCGCCGTCATCGACGCGCGTGATGTCGTTGGTGACGAGGTTTTGCAGAAAGTCGCGCACCTCGGGGCCGGACAGGCGCAGGATGGTGCGGGCGTCGGCCGCGGGGTGGATCGGTGTGCCGGTTGCGGATGCGGTTTCAGGCATTGGGGACTCCCGGTTCTGGTTCGGGGCGAGTATAGCCCTCTTGCCGGCGGGCGACAGGGGGGTGCCCCGAGACGCGTCCTATCTTTGCCGGTTCGCGGTTGGGTCGGGCACGTGGCCACGCCACGGCAGGATCACGCAGAGGCCCGGAGAAGGGGCCGCAACAGGAGACGAAGATGCGCGCCGCCATTTCGGTTATCATTCCCACGCTAGACGCAGAACGGTTGCTGCCCGCCTGTGCGGCGGGCCTGTTCGAAGGCGTGCAGGAAGGGCTGCTGCGTGAACTGATCGTCAGTGACGGCGGGTCCGTGGACGAGACCCGGCGCATTGCGGATGAACTGGGCGCGGAGTTCGTCAGCGCCGGGCCGACCCGCGCGGCGCAATTGCAACGCGGGGCCGAGGCGGCGCGGGGTGACTGGCTATTGTTCGTACCGCCTGAAAGCCAGTTGCAGCCGGGCTGGACCGCCGCGGTCAGGGCGCACATGCCGAGCCAGGCGCCAGCGGTGTTTCGCGTTGAGGCTAGGGGGACGGCCGGGCGGCTGGCGGCGGCCTGGGCCAACCGGCGCACGGCGATGGTGGGGGCCGCGACTGGTCCGCAGGGGTTGCTGGTGCGCGCCGGGGATTATGCCGACGCCGGGGGCCACGCCAGCGCCGGACGGACTGGCGCGCCTGCGCTGGCGCGGCGTCTGGCGGCGATTGGGCGGCGCCCCGTGCTGTTGGCCGCCAGTGTGCGGCGCGAAACCGCGACCTAGCGCGCGTCCGTCTGCGGGGCCGTGTATGGGCCGGGCATGTGGCCGTGCCTGGGGTCACCCGGGGGCGGCTAGTCCTGTGCGGTTTCGCCGGATCGGGCCGTGCTGGCGTCGGTCTGGAATTGCAGGTCGTGCAGGTGCGCATAGAGGCCCCCGGCCGAGAGCAGTTGGTCATGCGTGCCCTCGTCCACCGCGCGGCCCTTGTCCATCACCACGATCTTGTCGGCGTTGCGCACGGTCGAGAGGCGGTGCGCGATGACAATGGTGGTGCGGCCTTCGGCCAGCCGGTCGAGGGCGGCCTGGACCACCGCTTCGGATTTGGCATCCAGCGCCGAGGTCGCCTCGTCCAGCAGCAGGATCGGGGTGTCGCGCAGCAGGGCGCGGGCGATGGCGACGCGCTGGCGCTGGCCCCCCGAGAGGTTCGAGCCGCGCGGCCCCACGGGCGAGTCGAGGCCCCTTGGCAGCTTGTCGAGGAAATCGCTGACATGGGCGGCGTCGAGCACCGCGCGCAGGCGGTCCTCGGGGATGTCGGTGCGCCCCAGCAGGATATTTTCACGCAGGGTTTCGTCGAACAGCAGGGCGTCCTGGCTGACGACCGAAAAGAGCGCGCGCAGGTCGGTCAGGGACATCGCGGAGACGGGGGTGCCGTCGATGCGCACGCTGCCTGATTGCGGGTCGACCAGCCGGGTCAGCAGGTTGAACACGGTGGATTTGCCCGCGCCGGAGGAACCGACAAGCGCGGTTGTGGTGCCGGGGCGGGCGGTGAAGGTCAGCCCGTTGAGCACGCGCGTGTCGCCATAGCTGAGCTGGACGTCGTCGAGGGAGATCGCGGGCACGCCCCTGGGCGCCGGGACAGGGTTGGCGGGGGAGGTCAGGGTGGGCGTGACCTCCATCAATTCCTTGACACGCTCAAGCGCGGCGGCGGCGGCCTGCCAGACCCCGGTGACATTGCCGAGGCGGCGCAGCGGTTCAAACGCGAAGCCGATGGCGGTGAAGAAGGCCATGAATTCGCCCACTGTCTTTTCGCCGTTGATGATTTCGCCACCCCCGTAGATCAGCACGCCGAGAAAGCCCAGGCCGGCCATGATGTCGATCATGCCGGGGATGGTGGCCGCGCCAAGCGCGGTGCGGGTTTCCGCGCGCACCAGCCTGTCGGTCAGCGCGCCGTACTGGCGGGACTGATACCCCTCGAGCCGGTTGAGCTTGACGGGCACGATGCCGTGAAAGACTTCGTCCAGCCGCACGGCGAGGCGGGCGCCAAGGTCGCGCGCCTCGCGCGAGCGGGTGCGCACGAAGCGTTGCACGAGCATCGACGGGGCGACCAGCAGCGGCGCGCCGATGAGCGCGACAAGCGTCCAGCGCCAGTCGACCGAGATGGCGACGCCGATCAGGATGACCAGGGACACCGCGTCGCGGCCCGCGCCGGTCAGGATCGCGGTCCAGACCTGATTGATCGCGGCGACATCGGTCTGGATCCGCTGGATCAGAAAGCCGGGCGGGTGGGTCTGGTGAAAGCTGGCGTCCTGGGTCATCAGGCGCGCAAGCAGGGTGGTGCGCAGGGCGGCGGCGCTTTTTTGCGCGACGCGCGAGAGCAGCACCTTTTGCCCGATCGAGCTGAGGGCGCGGATCACGAAGATCGACACGACGGCCGCGCCGACAAGGCCGAGGGCATTGGTGTTGCCCTGAATGAACACCGTGTCGAACATCGGCTTCATGATGTAGCTGAGCGCGCCGAGCATCGAGCCTTCGAGGGACATCAGGATCAGCGCGGCGATCATCGCGAAACGATAGGGCCGCAGGTAGCCGCGCCACAGCCAGGAGATGAGCACGCGGGCGCTGGTGTGATGGCCGGTGGCATAGGGATCGGAGGGCGCCACGGCAGCGCGGGCGGCAGCCGGATCTGTCGGGGTGAGGACGGAAGCGACAGGGCCGTGTGATGTCGGGCCGTGTGATGTCGGGTCGGGCGAGGTGGGGTCGTTCGAGGTGGGGGCGGGCGATTTGGGGGCGGGCGTATCGGGCGTGACCGGGCCGCTGTCGTCAGGCGGGCGGGCGGGGCCGGGCGGGGCGGCCGGGCCGGTCACAGCGCCCACCGGTTGCGGGTGTTGAATTCGCTCTGCAAGGTCTCGGGGTCGTAGTCGTGGCGCACCCATTCCTCGAACCCGACGCCGGTTTCGGCGTGGCGTTTGGCATAGGCATCGAGGATATGATCGAGGATGCCGGTCTTGGTGAACCTGAAGTGGATGTATTTCGGCGAGAGCATCTTGCGGGCTTCGGAGACGGGGCGCCCCTCGATCACCATCAGGTAGATGGCGGCGGCGAAGCCGGCGCGGTCGGCCCCGGACTTGCAGTGCATCACGAAGGGTTTCTCGATGCTGCGGAAGGCGTCGATCACCGAGAGGATCTCTTGTGCGGAGGCGGCCTGGCGGGCGTAGAGATTGCGGTCGACCAGGGTGAGGCCGAGGACCTCGCAACTCTCCCGTTCCGTCAGGTAATGTGCGGCCCCGGCGGCGCCGCGCAGGTTCAGCACCGTGCGGATGCCGCGCGCCTTCATCGCTTCGAAGCGGTCATGGGTGGGGTGGTTCGAGCGATAGACGCCTGGGGCGATCTCGAAGAAATTGGTCCAGATGCCGCGCAGGATCGCATGGTCGAACCAGCGATTGTAGATCGCGGCGCGGCGGCGGTTTTCGGGGGTGGAGAGGTCGGTGTTGTAGGAGGCGCGCAAATTGCGTTCCCAGTTCTTGACCCGGTCGACCAGTTTCATTCCGACGTTTCCTTGTCGTTGTCTTTGGCCGCGAAAGGCGCCGCGTGATGCGCGCGAGGAAAGGGCCCTGAACGTGTTCGGACCCATTTAGGGGAGGGGCGGGGCCGTGGCAAGGACAGCGGCGGCGTGGCAAGGAGAGCGGCGCGGCAAGTATAGGGTGTGTGGCAGGGATAGCGGGATGTCGGACAAGGGGCGCGCCTTGCCGGGCGGAGAGGGGGCGCTGCCCCCGTCGCTGGCGCGACCCCCCCGGGGTATTTTCGGCCAGATGACGGGCCGGATGAGAGGCCGGATGAGGGGCGGGATTAGAGGCCGACTGAATGGACGGCTGACGGGCCGGATGAGAGGCCGGATGAGGGGCCAGCTGAATGGACAGATGAAGGGCCAGAGGAGGAGGATGCGGGCATCGGTGTCTTTTGCGGCGTGTCGCGGGCCGGTGTCGGTATCGAGGGCGGGCATGGATTGACCTTCGCCAGAGGGGCGCTAAAGCTGTCGCCGCGCGCGGCCGGAGGCTGCGTTGAGATGCTCTTTCCCCGAAAGGACCAGACGATGAGCCTTGCCCACGGCCGCCCCTACCTTGCCATTCCCGGACCGTCGGTCATGCCGGATGCCGTGCTTCAGGCGATGCACGCGCCAGCGCCCAACATCTATGAGGGTGCGCTGGTGGAGATGACCCATGGCATGATCCCCGATCTGAAGCGCGTGGCGCGGACAGAGCATTATGCCGCGATCTATATCGCCAATGGTCATGGGGCATGGGAAGCGGCGCTGAGCAATGTGCTGAACCCCGGCGACAAGGTGCTGGTGCCTGCCACCGGGCGCTTTGCCTTTGGTTGGGCCGACATGGCCGAGGGATTGGGGCTGGTGCCGCAGATTGTCGATTTCGGGCTGCGGGCGCCGATCGATGCGGCGCGCGTCGAGGAGGTTCTGGCCGCCGACACGGAACATGAGATCAAGGCGGTGCTGTTTTCGCATGTCGATACCGCGACCTCGATCCGCAATGACCCGGCGGCGCTGCGGGCGGCGCTGGACAGTGCAGGGCATCCGGCGTTGCTGATGGCCGATTGCATTGCCTCGCTGGCCTGTGACCGGTTCGAGATGGACGCCTGGGGCGTCGATATCATGGTGGCGGGCTGTCAGAAGGGGTTGATGACGCCGCCGGGCCTGTCCTTCGTGTTCTTCAACGAACGGGCCAAGGCGGCGCGCGATGGCGTGGCGCGGGTGTCGCGGTATTGGGACTGGCGGCCGCGCAGCGAGCCGGATTTCTTTTACAACTTCTTTGGCGGCACGGCGCCGACGCATCACCTGCTGGGACTGCGCGCGGCATTGAACATCCTGCATGGTGAGGGGATCGAGGCGGTCTGGCAGCGCCATGAAACCCTGGCCCGGACGGTCTGGGCCGCGTGCGAGGTCTGGGCCGAGGCCGGGGCGCTGCGCATGAACATCGAGGACCGGGGGTTGCGCAGTCATGCGGTGACGGCACTGGGCGTGGGTTTTGGCAACGGTGCGAAGTTGCGCGAATGGACCGCGCAGAACGCCGGGCTGACGCTGGGGCTGGGGATCGGCATGGCGAGCGACGAAGATCCCGATGGCACCGGGTTCTTTCGCATCGGTCACATGGGGCATCTGAACGCGCATATGGTGCTGGGCGCATTGGGCGTGATCGAGGCCGGGATGCAGGCCGTGCAGATCCCCCACGGCAAGGGCGCGCTGGCCGCGGCCGCAGAGGTTGTCGCGGCGGGCTGAGATCTGTCGTGCGGAGATCGAAACGGCGCCCGATGGGCGCCGTTTGCGTTTCAATGCCGTCTCAGGCGGTTTCGCTGAGGGTGTTGCGGGCGTGGGCGAGGGCGCGGGGGAAGGCCGCGTCGAGCTGGGCCATGTCGTGCGACGGGCCGCAGGAAACGCGGATGCAGCGATCCTGCGGTGCGACGAAGGGCATGCGGATGAAGATGCCCTCGGCCGCGAAGCCTGCGACGAGGGCACGTGCGAAGGCCCCGTCGCGTCCGGTATCGAGGGTGACGAAATTGGTCGCGGAGGGCAGGGCGGTCAGGCCATGGTTGCGGGCGATGCGGGCCAGTTCGGCGCGGGCGGTGGCGACCTCGGCCCGGATATGGGTGAGCCAGTCGGCATCGGAGAGGGCGGCGAGCGCGCCGGCCTGTGCGGCGCGGTTCAGGCCGAAGTGATTGCGCACCTTGTCGAAGGCGGTGATCAGGTCGGGGTGGCCGAGGGCATAGCCGATGCGCGCGCCCGCCATGCCGTAGCCCTTGGAAAACGTGCGCATGCGGATCACGCGGGGGTCGTCGATGGGCAGCGGCAGGGTGGCGTCGTCGGGGGCGAGTTCGCCGTAGGCCTCGTCGAGCACCAGCAACGTGCCGCTGGGCAGCGCGTCCAGGGCGGCCGCGATCTCGGCCCCGGGAAGGTAGCTGCCCATGGGGTTGTCGGGGTTGGCGAAGTAGATCAGCTTTGCGTCCGTTTCGGCGGCGCGCGCGATCAGGGTGGGCAGGTCCTCGGCGTCGTCACGATAGGGCACGGCCTGGATCGTACCGCCGAAGCCCGCGACGTGGTAGTTGAAGGTGGGATAGGCGCCCTGCGAGGTGACGATGGTGTCGCCCGCCGTCACCGTCAGGCGCACAAGGTCGCACAGCAACCCGTCGATGCCTGCGCCGACCACGATATTGGCGGGGGTGCAGCCCCAATGCGCCGCGAGGGCCTGGCGCAGGTCATGGCTGACCGGATCACCGTATTGCCAGATCCCGCCGTCGGCGTCCTGCATCGCCGCGAGGGCCAGGGGCGAGGGGCCGAAGCCGTTTTCGTTCGCGCCGAGGCGGGCGGTGAAGGGGGTGCCGCGACGGCGTTCAAGCTCCTCCGGCCCGATGAAGGGGACGGTGGAGGGAAGGCTGGCGGCCAGCGGGGTAAGACGGGCATTGCTCATGGCGCCTATGTGCCGCGCGGCGCGGCGTTTCGCAAGAAATTTGAACGCGGCTTCTGCCGGGTTTTTTCGCCGCATTGCAGCGCGTTGGCGGGCGTCGTGACGTTGCGTTGGACGCCGGGAGGAGGGTCGACAGCAGCGCGATGCGCCGCGATGATCCGAGCCAAAGAGGAGGAGACTGTCATGACCGAGCAGGGCGAGTTCGCGGCGCAGGTTGCCGCGCGGGTGCGGATCGAGGTGCGTGACCACGTGGCCCACGTGACGCTGACGCGGGGCGACAAGATGAACGCGGTCGATCCGGCCATGGCCGAGGCCATTGTCGCGGCGGGCGAGAGCCTGCGGGGGCGCGAGGATATCCGGGCCGTGGTGCTGGCGGCCGAGGGGCGGGCGTTTTGCGCCGGGCTTGATGTGGCGTCGTTCGGCAAGTTCGCCAGCGAAGATCCGGTGGCGCGGGTGATGCCGCGCACCCATGGCGATGCCAATCTGATGCAGCAGGTCTGCATGGTCTGGCGCGAGATCGAGGTGCCGGTGATTGCCGCGATGCAGGGCGTGGCCTTTGGCGCGGGGCTGCAACTGGCCATGGGGGCGGATATCCGCATTGCGCACCCGGAGACGAATCTGGCGATCATGGAGGCGAAATGGGGCCTGGTGCCGGACATGGGCGGCATGGTGATCTGGCCGGGCCTGATCCGGTCCGACGTGCTGCGGCTGATGACCTATACCGCCGAGCCGGTCGACGCGGCACAGGCGCTGAGCTGGGGCTTGGTGACGCAGCTGAAGGACGATCCGCTGGCCGAGGCGCAGCGGATCGCGGATGTGATCGCGGGCAAGAGCCCGTCTGCCACCCGTGGGGCCAAGCGCCTGATTGCGCTGGCCGAAAGCGGTGCGACTGCGGCAGAGGTGCTATTGGCCGAAAGCCGTGAACAGGCGGCCCTGATCGGCGGCGCGCACCAGCTTGAGGTGATCGCGGCCAATATGGCAGGCCGCGCGCCCAACTTCGACTGACCCGACCCGTTCGACAGACTGCCTTGCGGTTTTGTGGACCTGTCTGGCGGGCCGGTGCGGGGATTGGTCGGAACGCGGGGCGGAGAGAACGCGGGGTGGAGAGAACGCAGGGTGGAGAGAACGGGATTGGGCGGGTCAGCCGGTGGTGCGATCAGTGGTCCTGATCGGGTGGTCGTCGGAGAAATCGCGTCGGCCGGTCGTGCGCGGCTGTGATGCGGGGCGAAAACCGATCCGTTCGGTGGCGATGAAATGACCGCTGCGCAGGCGGCTTAGCTTGCCATCATAGAGCAGTTGGCCAAGCACCGCGATACAGGCGTCGCGGCTGGGTTCTGGCGGGGCCTCGGGGGTGGCACTCCGGCTGGCGGTGCGCGCCAGGGCGATCAGCTGGGCCGAGGAAATCTGTGCGCCACCGATGACAAGGGTCAGGTACGCAGCGGCGGCCTCGATCAGGTCGGGCAGGGACGTGGCGCCGTGGCGTGCGGCATAGGTTGAAAAGGCCTCGGGCGTCTTTTCCGGGGCGTCGCCGGGCGGGTCGATCCGCTGGCTTTTGTGCAAGCGAAGCGGCGGCAGCGCGCCTTCGGACGTCGGGGGGGCGGTGGATGGATCCTCCAACGTGCCGTTTCCGGGCGCGGCGGGGTTTCCGGGCGACACCGGGGCGTCGAGACGCAGGACGTCGGTATCACCCGCGCCGTCGCGCGCGCGGCCCTGCTGTTCGGCGCGGGTGACGGCGACGGCGGCGCGCAGATGGGCCAGGGCGCTGCGGCGCTGGCTGGCCTCTGCCCTGTCGAGGCGGCTGTCGGTTTCGCGCAGGATCCGGTCGACCTGCTCGCTGGTCTGGGGTTGGCGCAACAGGCGGGCCGTGTCTGTTTGGGCGATGTCCGTCTGGGCCAAGTCCGTCTGAGCCAAGTCCGTCTGGGCAGTATTCGTGGGGGGCGTTTCCGCCGGGTGCGAGGGGGCGGGCGCCTGCCGCGGGGGGCGCGGCGCTGTAGAGGCCACCGTCGCCGTCGCTGTCGCTGTCGTCTGCCGGGATGCGTGATCGTCGGCGGGGCGGGCGTCTGGCTCCGGGGCGGTTGGCGGCACGCTGGGCGCGGTGTCCGGCGTGGCCGAGGCGTCGGGCTGTGCGGTCGGCGGGGGGGCGGGATTCGGAGGTGCGGGATGCGGGGTGGCGCCGAATTGGGGGTCCTGGGCTGCTAGGGCGCGAAAATACTCGGTCAGCGTTTTGACCGAGGCAACGGCATCATCGAATCCCTCCAGCGTGCAGGAAAAGGTGCCATAAGACACTGTCAGGATCGTACTGGACTCGGCCAATTTCATCTCGCTCAGGCTGGCGTTTCGGGCCGATTGGCGGCATGGCCCCGGTGTGCCCCGGCATGACTCCGGTGGTAGCTGTCTCTTGATGCACCATAATCGGTCTGATTCTATGGTGCGGACGGTGTCATTTTGTGGCGATATTGTGGTAACTGAAGACTTAACTCCGGGGCAAAATGACCGAGATCGGCCTGATAGACAGCGTGATTGAGAGCGCGGGGCCGGTGGCCCTGATCGGTGGCGGCGATGTGCCGGGGGCCGTGGCAGAACGCGTGCTTGGCATGGCCGGTGCCGTTGTCGGGGCCGATGGCGGGGCCGAATGGCTGCTGCGGCGGGGCCGGATGCCCGACGCGGTGATCGGCGACATGGATTCGCTGACCCCGCGATGGTCGCGCCGCCTGCCGCCCGAACGCCTGCACCGGGTGACGGAGCAGGACAGCACGGATTTCGAGAAATGCCTGACCCGGATCGAGGCGCCGCTGGTGCTGGGGGTCGGGTTTCTGGGCGCGCAGGTCGATCACATGCTGGCCGCGTTTTCGGTGCTGGCGCGCTTTCCCGACCGCCCCTGCCTGCTGGCGGGAAGCAATGACGTGGTGTTTCACGCGCCGCCGCGCCTGCGGCTGACGCTGGGGCGGGGCGCACGGTTTTCGCTGTACCCGATGCGACAGGTGAGCGGCCATTCGGTGGGGCTGGAGTGGCCGATCGACGGGGTGACCTTTGCGCCGGATGCGCGCGTGGGCACATCGAACCGGGTGCGCGGGCCGGTCGAGCTGAGCTTCGATGGGCCCGGAATGCTGGTCATATTGCCGGTGGCGGCGCTGGCGGATGTGGTTGCGGCGCTGCTGGGCTCTGACGCGCGATGGCCCGCTCTCGCAGGATGATATAGAGACCGGAGGCGATGGTGACGGTGATCCCGAGCAGGGCCAGCCCGTCGGGGAAATCGCGAAAGATCGCCCAGCCGATAAGGGTCGCGAAGGGAATTTCGAGGTATTGCATCGGCGCCAGGGTCGAGGCAGGGGCATAGCGCAACGACCAGGTCATCAGCAGGTGCCCAAGCGTGCCGATGCCCCCGATGCAGACCACCAGCACCCAGGTTTGCGCGTCGGGCGCCACCATCGTCAGGCCGGGCACGTCAAAGGCATTGGTCACCAGCAGCAGCGGCAGCAGGATCACGGTGGCCATGGTTCCGCTGACGGCCTGCATCCCGATCGGATCGACCTGTTTGGCGATCTGGCGCGTCACCAGCATGAACAGCGAAAAGAACACCGCCACGCCAAGCGGCAGAAGCGCGGGCAGGCCGACCTCGGAAAAGCTGGGCTGGATCACCAACATGGTGCCGACAAATCCGACGGCGCAGGCGGCAAGGCGGCGCGGCCCGACGTCTTCGTCCAGAACGAAATGCCCAAGGATCAGCATCAGGAACGGCATGACGAAGGCGATGGCGACGGCATCGGCCAGCGGCAAGAAGCGCAGCGAGGAGAACATGCACAGGATGCCGCCCATATGCAGCAGCGTGCGCAGCAGGGTCAGACGCATGACACGCGGCGAGGCGCGCCAGGGGCGGCGGCCCAGCCAGACGACGGGCACAAGGAACAATACCTGCAAGGCAAAGCGCAACATCATCAGCTGCACGACGGGCACCACGGTACCCACCAGCTTGGCAAGGGAATCGCCCAGCGGTGCAAAGACGCAGAACCCCAGCATCAGCAGGATGCCCAGAACGGGCTTGTCGAGTTCGAGCAGGGGTGCGGGTGTATCGGGGCGGGGGGCTGTGGTCTTCATGGGGGCGACGCTAGGCGCGGGAGCGGGGGGTGTCCATCGCCAAGCCGCACGGTTTAGCAGCAGAGCGGTTTTGCAACTTTGCAGACGGGTTTGCAGACGGGTGTGCAGACGGGCAGTTCAGCAGTTGGGAACGTTGACGGCCAGCCCGCCCAGCGAGGTTTCCTTGTAATGTTCGTGCATGTCGCGCCCGGTCTGCCGCATCGTTTCTATGCAGGCATCCAGAGGCACGAAGTGGCTGCCATCACCGCGCAGCGCCAGCGATGCCGCCGACACCGCCTTGATTGCCCCCAGCCCATTGCGTTCAATGCAGGGCACCTGGACCAGCCCGCGCACCGGATCGCAGGTCATGCCCAGGTGATGTTCAAGCGCGATTTCGGCGGCGTTCTCGATCTGCTCGGGTGTGCCGCCCATGACGGCACACAGACCGGCGGCAGCCATGGCGGCGGCGCTGCCGACCTCGGCCTGGCATCCGGCCTCGGCCCCCGAGATCGAAGCGTTGTATTTCACCAGCCCGCCAATCGCCGAAGCCGTCAGGAAGAATTCGCCCAGCCGGTCGCGCGAGGCCGTCGGCACATGGGTCAGCCAGTATTTCACGACGGCGGGAATGACTCCTGCCGCCCCGTTGGTGGGGGCGGTGACGACCTGTCCGCCTGCGGCGTTCTCCTCGTTCACGGCCATGGCATAGCAGGCGATCCAGTCGTTCACGACATGGGGCGGAGCCAGGTTGCGCCCGGCCTCGTCACGCAGGGTGTCGTGAATGGCGGCGGCGCGGCGACGCACGGCAAGGCCACCCGGAAGGATCCCCCCCACGGCAAGACCGCGATCAATGCAATCGGACATCACCTGCCAGATACGCCCGATCCCCGACGAAACATCGGGCCGGCCGCGCGCGGCTTCGTTCGCGCCCTTCATCTGGGCAATGCTGAGACCCGAGGCCCGCGCCATATCCAGCATTTCGGCTGCGGACTTGAACGGATAGGGCACCGGCGGGCCTTCGGCCTCGGCCTTGCCGGCGGCCAGCTCGGCCTCGGTCAGGACGAACCCGCCGCCGATGGAATAATACACCTCGGACAGGATCACGTCGCCCTGGGCGTCCAGCGCCATGATCTTCATCCCGTTGGGGTGGCCGGGCAGGGCGCTGTCGTAGTCGAAGATCAGGTCCGACGCGGGATTGAAGGACAGGGCGCCCAGGCCATCGGGGCGCAGGGTGGCGGTTTCGTCTATGCGGGTCAGCGCAGTTTCGGCCGCCTCGGCATCGTAGCGGTCCAGCACGAAACCGTCGAGGCCCAGGATGACGGCACGGTCGGTGGCATGCCCCTTGCCGGTAAAGGCGAGCGAGCCGTGCAGCGAGGCCCGCAGCCCATGGGCGGCAAAGGGTGCTGCGCGCAACCGGTCGAGGAACCTGCCCGCCGCAACCATTGGCCCCATGGTGTGCGAAGAGGACGGCCCGATGCCGATCTTGAAGACGTCGAAGACGGAAATGAACATGGCTCACCTGCTGTTTGACCTGACCATATCGACCCTGTGCGGCGCGGTGCTGCCAAAAACGACGCCGTGTGCGTGGCGAACGGCGGCAGCGGGTTTGCTTTGGCGTGGCACCGTCGGGCCGGGGCCGTTTCCCCCTGCGGTCCGTCCGGCGTTGCTGCGCGTCGTGGGGGGCGTTGCCCAATACCTTCGCACGGATGGCGGAGGAGGTGCAAAGGGCGCGCAAAAGCGGGAAATCGACCCTCGCATCTCAGAGCGGTTCTAAATATAACGCCCCCAACCCAAAGCCGGTCGCAACGGAGCACTGCCATGAGCCGAGAGCTTTCCCCGATAGACAAGGCGAAGTTCGTCGCCGCCCGCCGCGCCGTCGATTTCGTCGAGGACGGAATGCGCGTCGGTCTTGGCACCGGCAGCACGGCGGCGTTCATGGTGCGTTGCCTGGGGGAACGGGTGCAGCAGGAGGGGCTGCGGATTCGCGGTGTTCCGACGTCGTCGCGCACCGCTGCCCTGGCGCGCGAGGTCGGGATCGACGTGGTGACGCTGGACGAGGCGCGCTGGCTGGACCTGACCATCGACGGCGCCGACGAATTCGACGGCGATCTGAACCTGATCAAGGGCGGCGGCGGGGCGCATCTGCAGGAAAAGATCGTTGCGACCGCCTCTGATCAGATGATCGTGATCACCGATGCCGCAAAGGAAGTGGAGACGCTGGGCGCCTTTCCCCTGCCGGTCGAGGTGATCCGGTTCGGCTGGCGCGCAACGCAGGCGCTGATCGGTGAGGTGCTGGTCGGCATGGACGTGCTGGGCCGCGACATCACGCTGCGCATGAACGGCGATGCGCCCTATGTCACGGACGAGGGCAATCACATCCTGGATCTGCACCTGAAACGTATCGGCAACCCGCGCCAGATGGCGATGGTACTGAACCAGGTCGCGGGGGTGGTTGAAAACGGCCTGTTCATAGATATCTGCGACCGGGTGATCGTCGGCCATGGGGATGGCCGGGTCGAGACGCGCGACATCAACGAAGGCACATCGGAGGAGGTGCGCCTTGAATTTCCGGAAGAGAGCAATCTCTTCAACGACTTGACGGACTGACATAAGGACCATCCTCCCATGAGTTTCGACTATGATCTCTTCGTGATCGGCGCCGGTTCCGGCGGCGTGCGTGCCGCCCGCGTGGCTGCCGGCGACACCGGCGCCAAGGTCGCCATTGCCGAAGAAAGCCGCTATGGCGGCACCTGCGTGATCCGGGGTTGCGTTCCGAAAAAGCTGATGGTGTTCGCGTCCGGCTATGGCACGATGGGCGAGGAAGCGCGCGCCTATGGCTGGGACGTGCAGATCGGCAATTTCAGCTGGCCCGCGTTCCGCGAAAAGCTTGAGGCCGAGCTGGATCGCCTTGAGGGGATCTATCAGCGGCTGCTGGACAATTCCGCGGTCGAGCGGTTCGCGCAGCGGGCCACGGTCGTCGATGCGCATACCGTCAGGCTGGCGGATGGCACGACGAAGACGGCCAAGCATATCCTGGTGGCCACGGGCGGACGTCCGGTGCGCCCGGACGTGCCGGGGGCCGAACTGGGCATGGTGTCGGACGATATCTTTCACATGGCGGAAATGCCGAAATCCGTGCTGATCGTCGGCGGTGGGTATATCGGCAGCGAATTCGCCGGAGTGTTCAACGGTCTGGGCGTCAAGGTCACGCAATTCTATCGGGGGTTGCAGATCCTGCGCGGGTTCGACGAAGAGGCCCGCAGCCTGATCGCGGACGAGATGCGCAACGCCGGTATCGACCTGCAGACCGGCATCGACGTGCAAAGACTGGAGGCCGACGGCGCGGGGGTAAAGGTTACCGCCACGGACGGGTCGGTCACCACCTTCGACAAGGTGATCTTTGCCACCGGGCGCAAACCCAACACCGACGGCATGGGATTGGAGGACGTCGGGGTCAAGCTGGGCAGCAAGGGCGAAGTGGTGGTCGACGAGTACAGCCAGACCGCCGTGCCGTCGATCTACGCCATCGGGGATGTCACCGACCGCGTGCAGCTGACGCCCGTCGCGATCCGCGAGGGCATGGCGTTCGTGGAAACGGTGTTCAAGGGCAACCCGACCAAGCCCGATCACGACCTGATCCCGACGGCGATCTTTACCCAGCCCGAGATGGGCACGGTGGGGTTGTCCGAGGAAGACGCCCGCGTGAAGGAACCGATCGAGGTTTACGCGACGTCGTTCAAGCCGATGCAGCAGAGCTTTGCCGGCGGCGCCGCGCAGAAGATCCTGATGAAACTGATCGTATCCAAGGCAACCCGCACGGTGCTGGGGTGTCACATTGTCGGCCCGTCGGCCGGCGAAATGATCCAGATGGCAGGTATTGCCGTAAAGATGGGTGCGACCAAGGAAGACTTCGACCGGACCGTGGCGGTGCATCCGACCGCGGCCGAGGAAATCGTGACGATGCGCACACCGGTCCGGACCACCTGACCGGATCATCCGAAAGGCGCGATGCGATCGGTAGGGCCGATGCGTCGCACCTTTCAACCTTGAATTGATACTAGGGCCTGCACAGTTATAAGCAGATATACCTTAGGGAAGGGGAGACTATGGCTGGAAACAATGGCGGTCCTTGGGGGGGCAGCGGTTCCGGCGGAGGGCGTCCGACGCCCCCGGAGAATAATGACAACAACCAGAACGACGGCACCCGGCGTCCGGCGGGCAACAACCGCCCGAACGGAATGCCCGACATCGACGACCTGGTGCGCAAGGGCCAGGACCAGTTGCGTGTCCTGATGGGTGGCAAGGGCGATGGCCCGCGCAGGCCCGCAGGCGGCGCACCCGGTGGTGGCCCCAGCGGCCCGATGTTGACCCGCGGCACCGTGCTGATCGGTTTGCTGGTCGTGTTCGCCCTCTGGCTGTTTGCCAGCTTTTACACCGTGCGCCCCGAAGAACGCTCGGTCGAGCTGTTCCTGGGCAAGTATTCCGCGATCGGGGAACCGGGCCTGAACTTTGCCCCCTGGCCACTGGTCACGCACGAGGTGATTTCGGTCACCAGCGAGCGCAACGTCGATATCGGCGTCGCCGGGCGCAGCCAGGATGCCGGTCTGATGCTGACGGGGGATGAGAATATCGTGGACATCGATTTCCAGGTCGTCTGGAACATCAACGATCCGGCGAAATTCCTGTTCAACCTGCGTGACCCGCAAATGACGATCACCGCCGTGTCGACCTCGGCCATGCGCGAAATCATTGCGCAATCCGAACTGTCGCCGATCCTGAACCGGGACCGTGGCGCGATTTCGGGCCGTTTGCAGGACCTGATCCAATCCACGCTGGACAGCTACAATTCCGGCATGAACGTGATCCGCGTCAACTTCGACAAGGCCGATCCGCCTGCCGAAGTCATCGATGCCTTCCGCGAAGTGCAGGCCGCCGAGCAGGAACGCGAGCGTCTGACGAACCAGGCGGATGCCTATGCCAACCGCGTGACGGCAGCGGCCCGTGGTGAAGCCGCGCAGATCATGCAGCAGGCCGAAGGGTATCGCGCGCAGACGGTCAACGAGGCCGAAGGCGAAGCCAGCCGGTTCTCGGCGGTTCTGAACGAATACCGCAAGGCCCCCGAGGTGACACGCAAGCGCCTGTACATCGAAGCGATGGAAGACGTGCTGGGTGACGTGAACAAGGTGCTGGTCGACGGCGATGCAGGCAATGGCGTTCTGCCCTACCTGCCGCTGAACCAGCTGGCACCGGGGTCGGCCACGGCCCCCGCCGCCCAATCCGATGCCAGCAAGTAACCGGGGAAAAGAGACATGAAAAAGACAACTCTGATCATTCCTGCCATTGTCGTCGTCGTGCTGGGCGCCTTCAGTTCGATGTTCATCGTGGATGAGCGTCAGAATGCGCTGGTCCTGCAATTCGGCCGTGTCGTGGCCGTCAAGGACCAGCCGGGTCTGGCATTCAAGATCCCGCTGATCCAGGAGGTGGTGAAATACGATGACCGCATCCTGAGCCGCGATATCGACCCGCTCGAGGTGACCCCGCTGGATGACCGCCGCCTGGTCGTCGATGCCTTTGCCCGCTATCGCATCAATGACGTGCGCCAGTTCCGGCAGGCCAACGGCACAGGTGGCATTCCCGCCGCCGAGGCACGGCTGGATTCGATCCTGCGGTCGCAAACCCGCGAAGTGCTCGGCTCGGTCAGCTCTAACGACATCCTCAGCAGCGATCGCGCGGCACTGATGCAACGCATCCGCAACGCGTCCTACGACGAGGCGATGTCGCTGGGCCTTGAGGTGATCGACGTGCGCCTGAAACGCACCGATCTGCCCAAGGAAAACCTGGACGCCACCTTTGCCCGGATGCGGGCGGAACGTGAACGCGAAGCCGCAGACCAGGTGGCCCGTGGTAACGAGCGTGCGCAGGAGCTGCGCGCCGAAGCGGACCGCAAGCAGACCGAAACGGTTTCCGAGGCGCAGCGCAAATCCGAAGTGATCCGTGGTGAAGCCGATGCCCGCCGCAACGCGGTCTTTGCCGCAGCCTTTGGCGCGGACGAGGAATTCTTTGAATTCTATCGGTCGCTGAACGCCTATCGCAAGGCGCTCAAGGGCAGCAATTCGACCATGGTGATTTCGCCGGACAGCGAGTTCTTCAACTACCTGCGCTCGAACAACCCGGGCAACGCCAGCCCGGCGCCGTTCGATCCTGCCTCCCTGGGCGATGACGCGGCGCTGCTGGACGAAGGCAACGCGCCAGAGGGCGACGTGCTGGGTAACGACGCGGCGGATGCCGATGAAATGGCCCCCGTCACCAGCGAAACGGCGGCGGATGACGCGGCGGCCGACGCAGAGACCCAGGAGACAGCGCCCCGGTCCGATGCGGCGGGTGCGTCGCTGGTGCCGGGCAATGCAGATGGCAGCGTGTCTGCCCCGGCGGACGCGCCTGCGGATCAGTGATCCGGCGCATGTCGTGACGATTTTTGCGAAGGGCCGGCCATGTGCCGGCCCTTTCGCGTCTCGCCCCCTAAGGCATTGTTTCGGCGGATATGCCCACCCCTTGCAGGTCAGCGGATTTTTGCACGCTGATCGGCAATATGGGCGTTCGTTCGGGCCGTGATCGCGGATCTGGTCGCGAGCCTGATCGTGGGCCCAATCATGGGGTCGGGTCAAATTCTTGCCAAATTTACAGAAAATCAGGGCTTTGCTGAAAGGCTTGCGGCGAATCCTGTCGATCCCGTGGGCAGCATCGTACGGCAAAAATCCTCTCACAGGGGTTTCACGCCGTGTTGACGGGGCGCGATAGGCTTTGTGTTGCAGTGCGATGCGCCTAAGTTAGAAACAATGACATGTTCTGCCCGTCCCCCTCGGGTATGATACTTGCAAATTCAATTGAAAGGAGACTTGGGAATGAACAGACAGGCACTGGCCTTGCGATCCCAGACGCCGCAGGCGTTGCGCGCCTTGTACATGGGCGTCCTCGCGATGGTCCTGCTGCTGGGACAGACCCTTTCGGCAAGCGCACTCCCCGACAGTTTCGCGGATCTCGCCGACAAGATCAGCCCCTCGGTTGTGAACATCACCACATCCACGACGGTTACCGAACGCTCCGGCCCCTCGCCGGTGGTGCCCGAAGGCTCCCCGTTCGAGGATTTCTTCCGCGAGTTCCAGGATCGTAACGGTGGCGGCAATGATCAGGCCCGCCCGCGCCGCAGCCAGGCGCTCGGCTCCGGCTTCGTGATTTCCGAAGACGGTTACATCGTCACCAACAACCACGTCATTGAAAACGCCGACGAGATCCAGATCGAGTTCTTTGAAGGCGAGGTCATGGATGCCAAGCTGATCGGCACCGACCCCAACACGGATATCGCGCTGCTCAAGGTCGAGACCGACAAGCCGCTGCCGTTTGTCACCTTCGGCAACAGCGACAGCGCCCGTGTCGGCCAGTGGGTCGTCGCGATGGGCAACCCGCTGGGTCAGGGCTTTTCGGTTTCGGCCGGCATCGTGTCCGCGCGCAACCGGGCCCTCAGCGGCACCTACGACGATTACATCCAGACCGATGCAGCCATCAACCGGGGCAACTCCGGTGGTCCGCTGTTCAACATGGACGGCGAAGTCATCGGCGTCAACACCGCGATCCTGTCCCCGAACGGCGGCTCGATCGGGATCGGCTTCTCGATGGCGTCGAACGTGGTGTCCAAGGTCGTCGACCAGCTGAAGGAATTCGGCGAAACGCGTCGTGGCTGGCTGGGTGTGCGCATTCAGGACGTCACCGAGGACATGGCCGATGCCATGGGGCTGAAGGAAGCCAAGGGCGCGATGATCACGGATGTTCCCGAAGGCCCCGCCAAGGACTCCGGTCTTGAGGCAGGCGACGTGATCGTCAACTTCGATGGCAAGGATGTCAGCGATACCCGCAGCCTGGTGCGCCAGGTCGGCAATACCACGGTCGGCAAGACCGTGCGCGTGACAGTCTGGCGCTCGGGTGAAACCGAGACGCTGAAGGTGACGCTGGGCCGTCGTGAAAGCGCCGAGGCCGTGCCTGCCGCGCAGATCCAGGATCAGCCCGCAGAGGCCGAGACGCTGGACCTGATGGGAATGTCCCTGAGCGAGCTGACACCGGAGCTGAAAGGCCAGCTTGAACTGGGTGAAGATGCGACGGGTCTGGTCGTTACTGATGTCGACGAGATGGCGAACGCCTTTGAAAAGGGTATCCGGGCGGGTGATCTGATCACCGACGCGGGCCAGGAAAAGGTTTCGACCATTGCCGAGCTGCAGACCCAGATTTCGGCGGCCAAGGATGCAGGGCGCAAATCGGTGCTGCTGCTGATCCGCCGCCAGGGTGACCCACGGTTTGTGGCCTTGCCGCTGACCGACGAGGAAAGCAAATGATCTGATACGCCGGGGGGCACGCCCCCGGGGGTCGGGATCATCAGAAAGGGCACCCGAAGGGGTGCCCTTTTTTCGTTTCAGACCGGTCGGCGTGGGCAATGCTGAAACGGGGCATGACGTCGCCCATGTGGGAAACCGGGCGCGTCGCCGTGATGAGGCGCAGCGGCCTGGGCGGGATCGCCTGCGCATAGAGGCAAGACCGGGGGCGGCCAGCCGACAGCCTATGCGCCGGTGGCGGCTGACCGAAGGCCTACGCGCCGTTGGCGGTCAAGCGACGGCGTACGCGCCGTTGGCGCGATACGGATCGGCGGTCTGCGCGGGTGCACCACGCGGCGACGGGCCGCGCGGATGCTGTTCAGGGACTCTCCTCCAGCCCGATGTCGATCAGCCCCATCTGCCGCGCGGCGGCGAGCGAGAGCAGATCGCTGTCGAGGCCCCTTGCCCCCTGGTAGGCGCGGATCGCGGCGCGTGTCGCTGCGCTCATGTGACCCGAAATCGGTCCATCATAGAGGCCACGTGCCGCCAAGGCCCTTTGCAGGGTTGCGATGCGCTCGGTCGTCATTTGCGCCGGGCAGGGAACACGAAATGACAGCCCGCTGGCAGAGACCGGGTGAGGGAGGGCGCGCGCAGGTAGACGGATCGCCGAGGCGCCAGTGCCGGTCAGGGACAGGCTGTCGAACAGGGCGGAGCCGGGTCGGGGCGACGCCGCGCCCGGTGCAAGGCGCGCCTGAGGGTCGTGATCCCAGCAACCGTGCAAGGCGGCCTCAGCCGGGCGTTTGTCGTAAAGCGTCGTGACCTCGGCAGGGCCGAGAGGCAGAAAGGGCGGCAATTGCGGCGTGCAGGCGCCCAGCAGCACGACCATCCACCACAGGGGCCTCGCTGCGCCGCCGATCACAGGGCAACGCCCGGAGTGACCCGCTTGCAGGCCGCTGCCGGTGGGGGCGAAGGCTGCGTCGCCGGGGCCTGGGGGCGGGGCGTTGATCAGGGTTGCTCCTGCGCGGGTGGGGTCATCGTTCCATTGCCGGTGCGGTCGGGCCAACCGGTGTCCGCGATGCTAACGGGTTCACGACAGTCGCGGAAGGTTTTTCGGCACCGGTGTGCCGTTGCGATTGCGCGCAGCCGCGACAGGTTCGTCAGGTGGCAGCACGGGGGGGCAGAATGGGGGGCAGAACGGGGGCCAGCATGGAAGCAGCGCGGGCGCGGGTGCAGAACAAATTTGCTACATGTGCCGGGATTTGCTGTCTTGCGCGCGGCGCAGGCTCATCCTGGGACGCAAAAGGACTGGAACAGGTCTGGGTGCATCGCTAGGTAGGGGCAAAGCAAATACAGCAGAATGAGGCAGGTATGGCCAAGATCACCTATATCGAACACGGCGGCACGGAACATGTGGTTGAGGTGCCGAACGGGCTGACCGTCATGGAAGGCGCCCGCGACAACGGCATTCCCGGCATCGAGGCCGATTGCGGCGGGGCCTGCGCCTGTTCCACCTGCCATGTCTACGTGGCACCGGACTGGGTCGAAAAGCTGCCCGCAAAGGACGATATGGAAGAGGACATGCTGGATTTCGCCTACGAGCCGGATCCGGCGCGTTCGCGCCTGACCTGCCAGCTGAAAGTCACGGATGCGTTGGACGGCCTGGTCGTTCAGATGCCCGAAAAGCAGATCTGATGGGGCGGGCGCGGCAGGCCGGGGGGGCGCGGCGCCAAGCCGCCCGCCCATGGCCGCGCCGCGCCCGCCGCGCGCGGCCGTCGGTGCGCCCGTGGCTGGCGGCGCTGGCTGTGGGCGTGTGGCCCATGGCCCTGCCGGCGCAAGACGCCCCGGCGCGAACCGCGGTCATCGTCGCCGCGGATTTTGACGCGCCGACCGCGCGGTATCCGCATGGCGTGCTGGGCGACAAGATCGAACATGGCGCGCTGATGCTACGTTTGTCCGATGGGCGCAGCCTTCGCTATACCCTGCCGCAATCGCTGGTGTTCGAGGATACCGAGCCGCGCCTGGTGGATCTGGACGCCGACGGCGCGCCAGAGGTCATCGTCGTCGAAAGCAGCCTGACCCGAGGCGCCCGCCTTGCGGTCTGGGGGGCCGCCGGGCGCATCACCGCGACGCCCCATATCGGGCAGGCGTTCCGCTGGTTGGCGCCCGTTGGCGCGGCGGACCTCGATGGTGACGGTGCCGTCGAGATCGCCTATGTCGATCGTCCGCACCTGGCCCGCATATTGCGCATCTGGCGGTATCGGGATGCCACCTTGCAGGAGGTGGCGCAGGCGCCGGACGTCAGCAATCACCAGATCGGCTGGCGGACCATTGCGGGGGGCATTGCGCTGTGTCCCGGTGTTGCGCCGCGCATGATCCTGGCTGATGGGGGCTGGAGCGATGTACTGGCACTGACGCTGCTTGGCACAGGCGCGATCACGCGCGAGCGTCTTGGACCCTATCGCGGACCGGACAGCCTGGAGGCCGCCCGGCACTGTTGATGACACGGCTGGTGACAAGGCGCGCCCGCTGCATGCGATCCGCCTGCGATCCGCCCGCGCGGCGAAGCGACGGCCCTTTGCCCTGGATGTATGTCAGGGGGATTCCGTCGGGGTAGAGGGCGCGTGCGGGATTCCGTCGGGGCGCGGCCCGCCCATGGTCCACAGGATGTAGGGCAGGGTCGCGATGGCAAATGCTTCGACACGGCGGGTCGGCCAGTAGCGATACATCAGCACCCCGCCGAGCAGCTTGACCCCGACAAGAAACGGCAGCGATGCCAGCAGACTGCCCCAGTGGTCGACGTAGGCCAGGAACGCGACACCTGTCAGGCAGATGCCAACCAACAGGACCACCAGACCCAGCAGAAAGCGCAGCCAGCGTGCACGACGCCCAATGTCCATCCGGTAGGTCAGGTCGGGCTGGGCGATGGACAGGCGCGTGCCGATCTCTGAAATCAGCGCGAGGTAGGCCTGCTGTTCGCTATCGCCCGTGCTGCCTGCGACGGAGGGGGCACGCGAGGTGGTGAAGCGGATGTGCGCGGTGGCCTGACCGTCCGAGAGCATGAGGCAGATCGACCTGATCCCGCCAAAGTGCATCTGGATCAGCGCGACATCGCACACCGACGCGAGGTCGAACACCACCTGATCACCCGTCAGCCGGGACCCGCGCAGGCACCAGTGCTGCCCGCGACGCCAGAGCGCCGGGCGGACGGAATAGGTCATTTCTTCGGGTGGCAGGGCATAAGTCATACCGCAGAGCGTTACGCGAAAGCCATTTCCGTGCAAGGAATCTTGTATTACGCGACTTCCCGGAGGGGATTTCCCGCAAAGAGTGTGTCGTGGGGTCCTGCTTGTGCAGAGATTCTTCCCTCCCCCTGGGTGCGCCGCACCATATTGACCGCGTGCGCCGCAGGATATTGACCGCGTGCGCCGCAGGATACTGACCGCGTGCGCCGCACGATATTGACGGCGTGCGCCGCACCAGGTTGCCGGGGGTGGGTCGCCGCACAGGCGCGCAAATGCCAGCGATGCCATGGGGAACCGGCCGGGAACGGGCGCAACCGTTCCAGGGGGCCATTTCCGCAAGGCTGCGACGTGCTCCGGGCGTCGGGGCGTGCGGTGTGTCAGGGCAGGATGCGCCAGCCGATATCGTTGCGCAGGAATCCTTCGGGCCAGTCGATGTCGGTGGCCATGGCATAGGCGCGGTCGCGCGCCTCCTGCAGGTTGGCACCGCGTGCCGTCAGGTTCAGCACCCGCCCGCCATTGGCCAGGATACGGCCCTGATCGGCGATTGTTCCGGCATGAAAGCACATCTGGCTGCTGGTTTCGGGCAGGGCCGACAGGCCGCGGATCTCCGTGCCCTTGTCATAGCTGCCGGGATAGCCCCGCGCGGCCATGACCACGGTCATCGCGTGATCGTCGGCCCAGTTGACGCGGGCCCCGGCCAGCCGTCCCTCGGCCGCAGCGTGCAGCAGGTCGAGGGCCTGGCCGCCCAGGCGCATCATCAGCACCTGGGTTTCGGGATCACCGAAGCGGCAGTTGTATTCGACGAGGCGGGCCTGACCATCCTTGATCATGAAGCCCGCGTAGAGCACGCCCTGATACGGCGTGCCGCGCCGGACCATTTCGGCCAGCGTCGGGTGGATGATCTCGCGCATGGCGCGCTCGGCGATGGCATCGGTCAGCACTGGCGCGGGGGAATAGGCGCCCATGCCGCCGGTATTGGGGCCTTGGTCGCCATCGAAGGCGCGCTTGTGATCCTGTGCGGTTCCGATGGGAAGGGCATCGAGACCATCACAGAGAATGAAATAGGACGCTTCCTCGCCCTCCATGAATTCCTCGATCACCACCTCGGCGCCGGCCGCGCCGAATTCGCCGCCGAACATGTCGTCGATCGCGGCGAGGGCGGTGTCGATGTCCATCGCCACGATGACGCCCTTGCCCGCCGCAAGGCCATCGGCCTTGATGACGATGGGGGCGCCCTGTTCGCGGATGTAGGCGCGGGCCGGTTCGGCGGCGTCGAAGCGGGCGTAGGCGGCGGTAGGCGCGCCGGCGGCATCGCAGATCGCCTTGGTAAAGCCCTTTGATGCCTCGAGCTGAGCGGCGGCCTGGCTGGGACCGAACGTCAGGATGCCCGCGCCGCGCAGCGCGTCCGCGACGCCTGCCGCCAGCGGTGCCTCGGGGCCGATGATGACGAAGTCGATGGTCTGAGCCTCGGCAAAGGCGACGACGGCGGCCCCGTCGAGCACGTCGAGATCGGCGCATTCCGCGATGGCGGCAATGCCTGCGTTGCCCGGCGCCACGATCAGGCGATCGCATTTGGGGTTCTGCATGACCGCCCAGGCCAGGGCATGTTCGCGGCCACCGCCGCCCAGAATGAGGATGTTCATCGCTACTCCGTGACGCTTTTGCGCGGGTTTAGCGGGGTGGCGGGGTGTGGGCAAGCGGGGAGACCGGGAAAGGGGGGCGCTGCCCCCGACGCCTCTGGCGTTCCCCCGGGGTATTTTTGGCCAGATGAGCGAGCCGGGGGTGCAGGCCGGGGACGGAATGGGTATGCTGGGGAAAACGGATGAGGTGGGCCATGGATCTGTTCGAGGATGAGGGACCGGGAGATGCGCCGGGCAATGCGCCGGAATTTTCGGTGTCCGAACTGTCCGGTGCTATCAAGCGGGTGATCGAGGGCGAGTTCGGCCACGTGCGGATCCGCGGCGAGATCGGGCGCGTGAGCTTTCCACGGTCGGGGCACGTGTACATGGATCTGAAGGATGACCGTTCGGTGATATCCGGGGTGATCTGGAAAGGCGTCGCCAGTCGGCTGGAAACCCGGCCCGAAGAGGGGCTGGAGGTGATCGCGACGGGACGGGTGACGACGTTTCCTGGGCAGTCGAAATACCAGCTGGTGATCGAGGATCTGAAGCCGGCGGGCATGGGCGCGCTGATGGCGATGCTGGAAAAGCGCAAGGCGATGCTGGCCGCCGAGGGTCTGTTCGCCTCCGAACGCAAGCGGGCCCTGCCGTTTCTGCCCGAGGTAATCGGCGTCGTCACGTCGCCCTCCGGGGCGGTGATCCGGGATATTCTGCATCGCTTGCGGGACAGGTTTCCGCGCAAGGTGCTGATCTGGCCCGTCGCGGTGCAGGGCAAGGCCTGCGCGCCCGAGGTGACGCGAGCCATCGAGGGGTTCAACCGCCTGCAACCTGGTGGTACGCTGCCGCGGCCCGATCTGCTGATCGTGGCGCGGGGGGGCGGGTCGATCGAGGATCTCTGGGGGTTCAACGAGGAGAGCGTGGCGCGGGCGGCGGCGGCGAGTGCCATTCCCCTTATCTCGGCCGTGGGGCACGAGACGGATACCACGCTGATCGATTTCGTCAGCGACAGGCGGGCGCCGACGCCGAGCGCAGCGGCAGAGCTGGCAGTGCCGGTGCGGGCGGAGTTGCTGGTCTGGACCAGCGAGCAGGGCGGGCGCCTCTTGCGCGCCGAGACGCAGGCGGTGCAATTGCGCGGCCAGCGTCTGCGCGACCTCGGGCGGGCCCTGCCACGCCCGCAGACCCTGACCGAACGCGCCCGTCAGAGCATGGACCTGTGGGGCGAACGTCTGCCGCGCGCCCTGACCGGCCTGGCGCAGCGCAGCCGGGTCAGGCTGAGTGAGCAGGTAGGATCGCTGAGGCCCGGTGTCCTGACGCGGCGTGTGCAGGAGGATCGGCGGCGGTTCGAGGCGCTGTCGGGGCGGTTGGCCCCGGCATTGCAGCGTGTGGTCGCCAGCAAGGGCGAAGCCCTGGGCCGGCGCACCGACCGGTTGAGCGCGGGGCCGATTGCCCGCGAACTGGCGCGCCAGCGCGGCGATTTTCGGCGGGAACTGCGCAAGTTCGGTCAAGTGGCCGAAAGCGGGCTGCGCCAGCGTCGCGACAGACTGGGGGCACTGGACCGTCTGCGCCTGTCCGTCGGATACGAGGCGACGCTGGAGCGCGGCTATGCCGTGGTGCGCGATGCCGCGGGCCATGTCGTGCCGCGGGTCTCGGCAGCAGCTGAGGCCGCCCGGTTGGAGATCCAGTTTGCCGATGGCCGGCTGGAGGTCATGACCGATGGCGCAGGGCATCCGGACGTGGGGCCGGAACCAGGGCCCACCGAGCAAAAAGCTGGTACACAAAAAACTGCCGCACAAACGACCCAGTCGCGGAAAAAGACACCTCCGCCTGAGCAGGGGTCCCTGTTCTGATCCGGCAATGAGACGGAAGATGCAGCCGCGGCGGTGTCAGACGCCGACTTCGGGGCCGGGGCACTGCATGGCCTCGGGCGCGTCCTTCATCTGGTAAAGCTCTGTCGTTGTTCCGTTTTCACCCTTGAACTGGGCTGTCATGCCGTCAGGGCTGCGGAAAAAGCGCCAGCATTGCGGATCAGGCGAGTTTTCGTAGACGAAACAGATATTTCCCTGGTCTTCGTACCAATGGCCATCCTGGCACTGACCGTCCAGGAAGGACCAGCGCACACGGCGGTTGCCAAAGTATTCCTCGACCCCGTAGGGCTGGCCGCTTGACCCGTAATAGAAGGTCTTGCCCTTCGAATAGGTGTCGAAATCCTGCGCGCTCATCAATTGCTGCGCCAGTGCGGGCGCGGCGATCAGGGCGGACAGGGCAAGCGGGACAAGCGATGTGAGGATGCGCATGGCTGCATCCTGTCAGAAGCCGTGTCGCCATGGAATATGAAAAGCGGGCAGACCTACCCGACTGGCGGGGCCTTGCCTGAAATACGCTCAGTCGCGCCACCGGGTTGCGCGGTGGTCCATCATCCGGCGCCAGCGGCGCGGAAACAGCGCGAGCGTCGCCATCACGGGAAGGCCATGGGGCAGGATCGGCATCTGGCGTGGGGTGATCCGCAGGGCGGGATAGTTGCGACCGGGGTGCATGTGATGATCTGAATGGCGCGGTGCGTTCAGCATCATGGCCGAACTGGCGGCATGGGGGGTGTTCCAGGCGTGGTGCGGGCCGACCGGTTCGCATTTGCCGTTGCCGCGGGGTTCGCGCAACAGGCCATAGTGCTGAACGTAATCGGCCTGCAGGATCTGCACCTGCACGAGGGCACAAATGCCGAGGTAGACCAACAGGCCTTGCAACCCGCCCGATCCCCAGGCCAGCGCGCACAGGGCAATCGCGACGACCAGGTCGCCCACATAGGGGTGCCGCCACGGGGATCGGGGCGGCTGGGCGCGCCGCAGATCGCGGGTTTCGGCGCGCGCCCCCGCACGCCACGACCCGGCCCAGGCGCGCGGCAGGAAATGCCACAGGCTTTCCCCCAGTCTGGCTGTGTTCGGATCGTTTGGCGACGCGACCCAGCGGTGATGCACCTTTGGATGGGCGCTGGCGTGATGGCCGAACAACAGCGTCGCATAGATCAGACGGCCAAGGCGGCGCGACCGTCGCCCGGGGCGGTGGATCAGCTCATGTGCATCGGGGTGGGCGACCTGGCCAAACCACAATGCCAGCGCGACGGCGGCCGGGACCACGGCCCAGCCCTGTGTACCACCGGGGCCGCACAGCCAAAGCAGCGCCAGCGCCATCAACCCCAGGTGAACCGCGCCCAGGCACAGGCTCAGCCCGGTACCCAATCCGTCTTTCGCGGCCGTGTCGCCCTCGGCTTCGGGCAGCAGACGGTCCAGCACTGGCACCAGCACCGCCATTGCGGTCAGCGCCAGCCAGCCCCAGGGCGCACCAAATCCCATGCCCAGCAGCAGCAGGGGCACTGGGCCGAGCGTGGCAATTGCGAAACCAGTCATATCGCGGTGTCCCGGTCAGCGCCGGGGCGTTTGACCCGGCTGGGCGCAGGCTAGCACGGCAGGGTTTTACAGGCTATTACGGCTTGGCAGGGGGGCTCTTGCCTTTGTGCGCTGGTCCCGGGGCATTCGCCGCGCTTTTCCGCCCTTTGAGAGGGGTCTCACGGCAATAGGCCGCGCAGAACCTCCGGCGCATCGCGTTCATTGTCCGCGCGGACACTGCTTATCGCGTGTCCGGCTCTTCCATCGCCGGGGCTTTGGCACTACCTCTGCCACAGGCATTGAAATGGGCATGAACGGGGCAAAGAAAGATGGCGCTTTTCTCGAAACTCAAGGACAGGCTGTTCAAATCCTCCTCCAGACTGGAGGAAGGGCTGGATGCCATCGTGGAAGAAGGCGGCACCGCAGACAGCGACGCGCCTGACGCCCCTCACCGCGAAACGCCGCAGCCCGAAACGCCACAGCCCGAAACCCCGCGGCCTGAAACTCCGCGACCTGAGCGCCCCGCGCCCGACGTTCCGCAGGAAACGCCGCCAACGCCCGCGCCGGATCTGCCGGGGCCGGCACCCGACGAAACCCCCGAACCGGAGCCGGAGCCGATCCCGACGCCGACACCCGAACCTGAACCCGACCTGCCCAGGCCCGAGGTTCCGCCCGGGCGTCCCGCGCCCGATCTGCCTGGTCCGACCCTGCCCACGCCTGGCCCTGACGAAATTCCCGCGCCGGCGCCGGACATGATCCCGACCCCTGCGCCCGAGGTGCCACAGCCTGCGCCGACCGAAATGCCCACCGGCACGCCGCCCGAATTGCCCCCGAACACCGTGTCGCAGGCAGCAGGCACCGCAGCGGCTGCCACGACCGCGCCGCGCAGCGGGGGCCTGATGTCGCGCTTTTTCGGCGGGCGCGGGCAGGCGGCCAAACCCGTGGTGCGTCGGGCGCTGGACGATGACATGCTCGAACAGCTCGAAGAGCTGCTGATCGCATCCGACATGGGCGTCGACACGGCGCTGCGCGTCACGGCGAACATGGCCGAAGGCCGCCTTGGTCAACGTCTCTCGACCCATGAAATAAAGTCGCTGCTGGCGACCGAGGTAACCCGCATCATGGAGCCGGTGGCCCGCCCGATGCCGATCTACCCCAGGAAACCGCAGGTGGTCCTGGTCGTCGGCGTCAACGGATCGGGCAAGACCACGACCATTGGCAAGCTCGCCTCGCAGTTCCGCGCAGCGGGCAAATCGGTGATCATTGCGGCCGGCGATACCTTTCGCGCCGCCGCCGTCGAACAGCTCGAGGTCTGGGGCCAGCGCGCCGGTGTGCCCGTGCTCAAGGCCGGGGCGGGCACCGATCCTGCCAGCCTTGTCTTCGACGCCATGACCCGCGCCGAGGCCGAAGGCGCCGATCTGCTGATGATCGACACGGCGGGGCGTCTGCAAAATCGCGCCGACCTGATGGAGGAGCTGGCCAAGATCGTGCGCGTGATCCGCAAGAAGGATCCCTCGGCGCCGCACAATACCCTGCTGGTGCTGGATGCGACCACGGGCCAGAACGCGCTCAGCCAGGTCGAAACCTTTCGCAAGCTGGCCGATGTGTCGGGCCTTGTGATGACCAAGCTCGACGGCACCGCCAAGGGCGGCGTCCTCGTCGCGCTGGCCGACAAGTTCGGCTTGCCGATCCATGCCATCGGCGTGGGCGAACAGATCGACGACCTGTCGCCCTTCGATCCGTCGGATTTCGCGCGCGCCCTGACCGGTGCCGACGCCTGAAACGGCAAGTTTGCCCCCCTTTCCCCCCAAGTCTGCCCCGCGCCGCGCCGGAATGCCGACGCGAGGATGGCAATTCGGCCCATGCCCCGGCTGACCTCGCCTGCCGGGCCGCACCGCCCCGACCCACTGGATAAATGACCATGACCCCTGCTTCGGACATCGCGACGTTTCCCCCGGCCCGGCGCACCGCATGAGCGCCTGGATCACCTCGATCGAGGGCACCGCTGCCGGCCACCAGGCAGCCATGTTCCTGGCCCTCTCCGCCGCCGTGTTGCATGCGCTGTTCGGCTCTTTGCAGAAGGGGCGGCTCGATCCCTGGACCAGCCGGGGCATCATGGACGTGTTCATGGTGGCGATGGCGATCCCCGTCGTGATCTTCCTCGTGCCTGCGCCACAGGGCAGCGAATGGCTGTTGCTGCTGGGGGCGATACCGATCCATTTCGCCTACAAGGTCGGCATGGCCATGGCCTATACGCGTGGCGCCTATACGGTGGTCTATCCGGTGGTGCGGGGCACCGGCCCGGCGTTCACCGTCCTCGGCGCATGGCTGATCTTCGGCGAAGCCTTCACGCCGGTTCAATTGGCCGGGGTGGCAACGCTGCTGGCAGGCATCTTTGGCCTGGCCCTGTACAATCTGCGCCACATCGTCGTGGCCCGCGAAACCCTGGTGTCCGCGCTGGCCTTTGCCGTCGGGACCGGGGCGCTGGTGGCACTCTATACCACGTACGACGCTCTCGCGATCCGCACCCTGCCCAATCCGTTCACCTTCCTGGCCTGGTTCTTTCTGATCACCAATCTGGATTTCCCCGCGCTGATGGTCTGGCGCTGGCACAGGTTGCCGCTGCGCCCGAATGGCCGCGACCTGTTTCGCAACGGCTTCCTCGGCGCGCTGGTTGCCTATGGCTCCTTCGGGTCGGTCATGCTGGCCACGCGCCTCGACAAGGTGGGCGAGGCGGCGGTGCTGCGCGAAACCTCGACCGTCTTTGCCGCGCTGATCGGCTGGCTTGTGCTGAAAGAAACGGTGGGACCGCGCCGAATTGCCCTGATGACATTGATCGCGCTGGGCGCCGTGATAGTAGAGATGGGCGGATGACACAGGAGAGCCACGTGCCCCAGCAGACCAAGGCCGACACCACAAAGACCCCGAAAGAGCCCCGCAAGATCCATCCGATGCTCAAGCTCGGGCTGGAAATCGGGCCGGTGATCCTGTTCTTCATCGCCTATATCAAGCTGAAGGATCAGACCTTTGCCTTGAACGGGCGCGACTATGACGGCTTCATCCTGGCCACGGCCGGGTTCATCCCGCTGATCCTGATCTGCACCGCAATCCTGTGGAAACTGACAGGCAAGCTGTCGAAGATGCAGATCGTCACCGCGGTGCTGATCACCGTGTTCGGGGGCCTGTCGGTCTGGCTGAACGATGACCGCTTCTTCAAGATGAAACCGACGCTGATCTACCTGATCTTCGGCGGCGCGTTGGGGCTGGGCCTGCTGCGCGGTGAAAGCTGGCTGCAATCGGTAATGGGCGACGTGATGCCCCTGAAACATGAGGGCTGGATGATCATCACGCGCCGCCTTTGTGCCTTCTTCTTCGGTCTTGCCGTTCTGAACGAGGTGATCTGGCGCACTCAGAGCACGGATATCTGGGTCTATTTCAAGACCTTCGGCCTGACGGCGGCGATCTTTGTCTTCTTCATGACGCAGAGCAAGGTTCTGAACGCCTATGCCATCGAGGATGGCGATACGGATGGCCCGGCGAACTGACGCAGCCGAGTCCGAGACATGCAAAATAGGGGGGTGGTTACCGACCGCCCCCTTTTTACGTCCGGGGCCGGTCGGTGCTCTGTTCCTGCGCGATTGCCCTGATCCGGGCAGTTGTCTGCGCCGTTGTAGCGCCCGTGACACAGGCTGCTGCGCACCTGTCGCTGATTGGCGTCTTTTCCCTGCTTGTCCCTTGATCTGACGGACAGAACCGTCGACGGGTATGGCCCGAAAACAGGCGCGCATCGTGCCGCAATACGGTGATGAAATGACAGTTCAGCCCGAATCCAGCCTGCCCGAATCCGCCCTCACCGAATCCGGCCTCACCGACTCCGCCCAACCCGAGGCTGGAAAGTCCGAGGCCGCAGAGGCCGACAAGACCGGCACCGACGATCCGCAGGTGGGCGAGGCCCGTTCCGCCATCCACATCCAGACGCACATGAAGCGCAACTGGCCATTCTACTGGATTTCGCGCGTCAACGCCCGTTATGTGCAGGTTCTGGAACGCAAGCTGAAACCGCTCGGGCTGGACGTGGCGCGCTGGCGCGTGCTGATCTCGCTCTATGAGGAGGAATATCTCTCGGTTTCCGAGATTTCGGCATTCTCCACCCTGCGGCTGAATACCACCACAAAGGTCGTCCAGCGCATGATCGCCGATGATCTGGTGCGCACACGCGTCCGCCCGACCGATGGCCGCGTCACCGAGGTATGCCTGACCGCCCGGGGGGACGCGTTGCGCGACCGTGCCCTGGCCGAGGCGAACAAGATCCTCGCCGCCAGTTTCGTCAATGTCTCGGCGGAGGAGCTTGCCGCGCTCAACGCAACGATGGAAAAGGTCTTTGCCGAGATTTCGCGCATCTGACCCGTCGGAGCATGACAGATTTCCGGCCTTCTTCGATTTACGTGAATATTACCGCTTGACCCTTGCGCGGGGCCGTCCCTAAGCTGGCGCAGGATCAGGAAAGGACCATTCATGCCCGACCAACAGCTTGTCTCCCGACAAGAAATCGCCGCTCTGACGACCCGGATCGAGGTGCTGGAGGCCGAGGCCGAAATTCGCCGCATTCAGGCGCGCTACATGTTCCTCTGCGACACGCCGATGCCCGAATACGGGGTGGCGGATGACGCCGAACGCATCGACCTCATCATGGCGCTCTATGCCGAGGATGCGACCTGGGAAGGTGTCGGAGAGTATTACACCAACCAGTTCGGCAAGCTGGAAGGTGCCGCCGCGATCCGCGCGCATTTCCAGAAATTCTGGGGGGACAAGCAAGATCCGGCGCTGGTGCTGAACTGTCACTACCTGACGTCCGAGCAGATCCACGTCACCGGAGACACCGCCGAGGGGCAGTGGGTGCACATGCAGCCCTGGCTCTATTCCGACGGCACCGGGCTGCTGCGCTCGTCGCGCCTCAACAATGCCTTTGCGCGGCAGGCCGACGGGGCGTGGAAAATCACCCGTACCCGCACCGAAAATGTCTTTGTCGCCCCGCTGCCCAACGGCTTTGCCTCGGATTATCCCAAGGCGTCGGTGCTGATGAAACCCTGAGGGTCGCACACGAAAAAGGGGCGGCCCGTGCCGCCCCTGATCACTCCCGATGTGCCGCGAACGTCAGCCTTTCTGGCCGAACAGCACTTTCTGGGATTCCTTGGTCTGGCCGGCGCGAAGCTCGGATTTCAGGTCCTTGCCCTTTTGCACGGCGGGACGCGCGGCCACCAGATCCAGCCACCGCTTCAGGTTGGGCTTGTCGGAGATGTCCTGTTGCTGACCTTCCCACAGGCAGGCCCAGGGCCAGATCGCCATGTCCGCGATGGAAAAGAAATCGCCCGCCACGTATTCGTTGCGGCTCAGCTGTGTGTCCAGCACGCGGTGCAGGCGCCCGACCTCGTTGCGGTAACGGTCCTTGGCATAGGGCAGATCCTGCGGCGGATCCATCTCGGGGGCGTATTTCAGGAAGTGGTGTGCCTGACCCGCCATCGGACCCAGCCCGCCCATCTGCCACATCAGCCATTCGTCCACCGCGATCCGGTCGCGCTGCGTCGGGCCGCAGAACGTGCCGGTCTTGCGCGCGAGGTATTGCAGGATCGCCCCGGACTCAAAGACCGAGATCGGCGCGCCATCCGGCCCCTCGGGGTCGACGATCGCAGGCATCCGGTTGTTGGGGGAAATCTTCAGGAACTCCGGCTCGAACTGTTCGCCCTTGCCGATGTTGACGGTGTGAACCGTGTAGGGCAGGCCCATCTCCTCCAGCGCGATGGAGATTTTCCAGCCGTTCGGCGTGGGCCAGTAATAAAGGTCGATCGGTTTCGTCTGTGTCGCCATGACGCATACTCCTCTAACTGAGGCGCATCATGACGCATTGGCCCCCCAAGGCAAGGGGAGGGACCACGCCGCAGCGCGGGCAGGGGCGGCTTTCGGCTGGGTCAGGCGGCTCACTTCGGCGTGAAGCGTCGCGCCGCGCGGTCCCAGCAGCGCGGCATAGAGCGCGAAGGCACCCGGGCGCAGATAGGTTGACCAGTGGCAGATTCGCCGCTCGGGTGCGGCCACGGGATGGCCGATCGCGGCCAGCCCGCTCAGATGCGCCGGATCGTCCAGCCGCAGGGTGGCAAGCCCCGGCAGATCGACACGGCCCAGAATGGCATCCCCGGCATGGCGTCGCGGAATGAGGTTGTGCAGCGCCAGGTCATAGGCCCCGTTTTCTCCGCTGGTGACATGCAGCAGCCGAGCCTGCCGCCCGGCGCGACTGTCCAGTGCGGTGCGCGCGGTGCTGGCATGGTCGGCGGCAGCCAGCAGGATCACGCGCGACAGCGCCCCGACCGGCAGATGGCGCATCGCGGTCAGGATCACCCGCGCGCCCAGCGAATGGCCGATCGCATGGACCTCGCGCCCGGGATCGCGTCGCTGGATGGCGCGCAACACCCGCGCCAGGGCGACGCCTGCGACCTCGGCCCCCGCGTGGGCCTGCCAGATCGACCCGCGCGCCTGCCAGCCGAACGCCAGCCCCGATGCACCCCCCTGACCGCCATGGATGCCAAGCGCCGCGGGCCAGCTTGGCGTTGCCTGCGCGGTGTCATCCGGGGCGCGAAAGATGTGGGCGTGCGGGCAATGGGCGGGCCGTCCCGGGGCATAGCGGAATCCGTGCACCATGACGATGATGGGCGCGTCCCGTTTCAATACGGGCGCAAGGGCCTCGGCCGGCGATGCGCCCGTGTCGTGATCGCGCGCCGCCGCGCCCCAAGCGTTCATCCTGATCAAGGCCATTTCTGTCATGCCCGCTACCCGATGCCTCTGCATAATGGCAAAGCCTTGCAAAACAGCGGTGAAGGGCGCGTGACACCACCGTGACGACGCGCCATCACGTGCGCCATCCGATGCGGTATCTGTTTGCAAACCCGCGCCACCGCGCCCCCTGCGCCCCGCCGCGCGGGTGCGCCCCGGGCCGGGCGCCGTTTGGGGCGCGGGGGAAAACAGGTTGACCCGAATTATCGCGCGGAGTAATTCCATCCCCGTGGCGCTTTGTTACCGGATTGCGGGCCACGTTAAACATCCCGCTAAAGAGGTCGAGGATAGGAAGCCCCTTTCGCTTGACCGCGTCTGGGGTTTTTTTATGGGCCGGTCCCGGCACGACGGGCGGCCGGAGGGATTGAGATGAGCAACGACTGGAAACCGCGCACGAAACTGGTTCATGGGGGCATTCGCCGCAGCCAGTACAACGAAGTATCCGAGGCGATCTTTCTGACGCAGGGCTTTGTCTACGACACAGCCGAACAGGCGCAGGCCCGTTTCAAGGAAACCGGCCCGGACGAGTTCATCTATGCCCGTTACGGCAATCCAACAGTCGCCATGTTCGAAGAGCGTATGGCGATGTTAGAGGGCACCGAAGACGCCTTTGCCACCGCTTCCGGCATGGCGGCGGTCAACGCTGCGCTGATGTCCGTCTGCAAGGCCGGCGATCATGTCGTGGCCGCCAAGGCGCTGTTCGGCTCCTGTCTCTATATCCTGGAAAAGGTGCTGGGGCGCTACGGCGTCGAAATCACGCTGGTCGATGGCACCGATCTGGACGCGTGGCGCGCCGCCGTGCGCGATGACACCGTGGCCGTGTTCTTTGAATCCACGTCGAATCCGACGCTTGAGGTGATCGACATCAAGGGCGTCGCGGACATCGCCCACGCCCACGGCGCGCTGGTCATCGTCGACAACGTCTTTGCCACGCCGGTCTATTCCAAGGCGGTCGAACTCGGTGCCGATGTCATCGTCTATTCCGCCACGAAACACATCGACGGCCAGGGCCGTGCGCTTGGCGGGATCATCCTGGGAACGCGCGACTACATCCGCGAAACCCTGATGCCCTATCTCAAGCATTCCGGCGGCGCGCTGTCGCCGTTCAACGCCTGGCTGATGCTCAAGGGGATGGAGACGATCGAACTGCGCGTCAACGCCCAGAGCGCGAATGCCAGGGCGCTGACCGAGGCGTTGCAGGGCCATGACAAGCTGGCGCGCGTGATCTACCCCGGCCATCCCAACCACGCGCAATACGATCTGGTGCAGCGTCAGACAGACGGGCAGGGCGGTACGGTCGTGGCCATCGACCTGGCAGGCGGCAAGGACGCGGCGTTCCGCTTCCTCAACGCGATTACCGTTGGCGTGCTGTCCAACAACCTGGGCGATTCCAAGTCCATCTACACCCATCCCGAAACCACGACCCATTCCAGCCTGACCGACGAACAGCGGGCCGAACTGGGCATCACGCCGGGCCTGGTGCGGATTTCCATGGGGATCGAGGATACCGACGATATCGTGGCCGACGTGCTGGCGGCTCTGGAAAAGGCCTGATCCGCCGAGATGCAACAGTGTGCCGAAATTGTTTCGGTATTTAATGATCCGTCAACCAGAGTACCGCGTAGTCACCTTACGATTGAAATGTTGTGTTAGGGGCGCCTATATTGACGGGCGTCGACTGCAAGGGCGTGTGCGTTTAACCGCGCTCTTTTGGGCATGAAACGAAGAAGGGGGGCGGCATGAATATCCACCCGAGCGATCTGAAACCGGAAACTCAAGAGGCCCGTGACGCGCTGGATACCCTGCGCGACTGGGCCGCCAAGGCCAGCGACGAAGAGATCAACGCGCTTGATCCCGCTGTCGCGCGGCTGCTTCCAGGGCAGGCGGATTATCCCGTCATGTCGCATGTCTACCCGACCGGTTTCGTCTCGGACGAGGCCTATCGTGCGACGCTGCCCGACCTGCAGAACGGTCCCGCCAGCCTGATCCGCGGGGCCCGTGCGCAGATCCAGCACGTCGGCATCTCCAACTTCCGGCTGCCGATCCGCTTTCACACCCGTGATGGCGGCGAACTGACGCTGGAAACCTCCGTTACCGGCTCCGTCAGCCTCGAGGCCGACAAGAAGGGCATCAACATGTCGCGCATCATGCGCAGCTTTTATGCCCATTCGGAAAAATGCTTCTCGTTCAGCGTCATCGAAGCGGCGCTGGAAGATTACATGTCCGACCTCGAAAGCCTCGATGCACGGATCATGATGCGCTTTTCCTACCCGGTTAAGATCCTGTCGCTGCGCTCGGGGCTGCAAGGCTACCAGTATTACGACATCGCATTGGAACTGGTCGACGAAGGTGGCGTGCGCAATCGCTACATTCACCTCGACTATGTCTATTCGTCGACCTGCCCCTGTTCGCTGGAACTGTCCGAACACGCGCGCCGCACCCGCAACCAGCTGGCGACGCCGCATTCGCAACGCTCCGTTGCACGCATCGCGGTGCAGTCGGTGCCGAACGAGGACTGCCTGTGGTTCGAAGACCTGATCGACAAGGCCCGCGCCGCCGTTCCGACCGAAACGCAGGTGATGGTCAAACGCGAGGATGAACAGGCCTTTGCCGAGCTGAACGCCGCCAACCCGATCTTTGTCGAAGACGCGGCGCGGCTGTTTTGCGAACAATTGCAGGATGATCCGCGTATCGGGGATTTCCGCGTCGCGGCCAGCCACCAGGAAAGCCTGCACAGCCATGATGCCGTTTCGGTGCTGACGCAGGGCGATACCTTCCGCGCGTCCAGCCTCGATCCGCACTTCTTTGCGACGCTGCATCACGCTGGCTGACACGGCCCGCTCAACGATCTGGACGACCATGGGCGCCCTCTTGTCGGGGCGCCCATTTTTCGTGCAGCGCGGCGCATTTCACAGCGGGTTCTGGCGCCGCTTTTGAATTGCGCTTACACTCCGGCGCAGGCTTGATACCTTAGCCGCTGACGGAGGAACGCCACCATCAATGCCGACGCGAAAGACCTGCGCCCGCTCGCGATGCGCCAGCCGCGTGCCCGAGGCGAACTTCGCCTGTCGGCCCGTCCCGGTGCGCGCATCGGTGACCTGCACCAATCCGGCTCGCTCAAGGCGCTGTTTCCCGCCTCGCGCCATGGCGCGCTGAACGCGGTCTTCCTCAACACATCCGGTGGCGTGACCGGCGGCGACCAGTACCGCATCGCGGCCGAGGCCCTGCCGGACGCCGCGCTTGTGCTGACCTCGCAGGCGGCCGAACGCCTCTACCGCGCCCAACCCGCCGAAACGGGCCGCCTCGATATCCACCTCAAGGTCGGCAGCGGCGCGCGTCTTGATTGGCTGCCCCAGGAAACCATCCTGTTCGATGCCGCCCGCGTCGTGCGCCGCTTTGATGTCGACCTCGCCCCCGGCGCCCGCTTTCTGGCCGTCGAGCCGCTGATTTCGGGCCGCCTGGCCATGGGCGAATATGTCCGCTCCGGCACGCTGACCGACCACTGGCGTATCCGCCGTGACGGTCGCCTGGTCTTTGCCGACAACATCCGCTTTTCGGGTGACGTCGATGCACAGCTCGCCCGCCCCGCCGTGGCGGCGGGAAACCGGGCCGTCGCCGCGCTGATCTTTGCCGCGCCCGAGGCCGAGGCGCAACTGCCCGTCATCCGTGATCTGCTCGGCCCGCTTGGCGGGGCCAGCCTGATCCATCCCGATCTTCTGTTCGCCCGGATTGCCGCCCCCGACGGGTTCGAGCTGCGCAAGCGTCTCATTCCCGCCATCACGCGGCTTTCCGGCCAAGATATCCCAAGGACCTGGACGCTCTGACATGCAACTGACCCCCAGAGAAAAAGACAAGCTGCTGATCTCCATGGCCGCCGAGGTCGCGCGCAAGCGGCTGTCGCGCGGCGTCAAGCTGAACTACCCCGAGGCGATCGCCCTGATCACCGACGCCGTGGTCGAGGGTGCGCGCGATGGCCGCACCGTGGCCGAAATGATGGAGGCGGGTGCCCGCGTCATCACCGTCGAACAATGCATGTCCGGCGTGCCCGAGATGATTCACGAAGTGCAGGTCGAGGCGACCTTTCCCGACGGCACGAAACTCGTCACCGTTCACAACCCGATCCGTTAAGTCCCCCTGTTAGCGAGGCGCACTCTGATGAGATTTATCGAAACACTGCTGGCCCTTCTCGGCCTGCACCCGCAAGCGGCGCTGCTACCTGTGCGCGCCCAACAGCGCCCCCGCCAGCCGTGGGAGCGCCGCCCATGATCCCGGGAGAGCTGTTTCCCGCGCCCGGCACCCTGACCCTGAACGAGGGGGCCGAGCAGATCACCGTGATGGTCGCCAATACCGGCGACCGTCCGGTGCAGGTCGGCAGCCACTACCATTTTGCCGAGGCCAACTTTGCCCTGGATTTCGACCGCGAGGCGGCGCGCGGGATGCGCCTGGACATCGCCGCCGGCACCGCCGTGCGGTTTGAGCCGGGCCAGCGCCGCGAAGTGAACCTGATCCCGATTGCCGGGGATCGCCATATCTACGGTTTCAACCAGCAGGTGATGGGCGCGCTCTGACGCCCCTCCCGGCCTATGTCTTTGCAAGAGGACGACGATGATGGACCCGACACAGATCATGATCCGCCAGGCCAGCCTGTTGCAGGGCATGATGCTTGGCACCGCGCGTCTGGCTGAATGGCAGTTCCGCTTCCTGCGGGCCTTTCTCGGGGGGCCCTTCGTGGTGGCCACGCCAGAGCAGGACAGCACTGCGCACGCGAATTCGCCCACCCAACCGACCAAAGCCGAACCGACCAAAACCGAGCCGACCAAATCCAGCGCGGCGAAACCTGCCGCCCGTGCCGCCGTACCTCTGAAGACCGCAACCCGCAAACCGGCCACGCGCAAACCCGGGGCGCGAAAGGCGGCGGTGCGCGGCCGCGCCACACCCACCGCCCGTGCCGCCACTCCGTCGGCTACGGCTGGCAAGCCTGCGGCGACAGCCAAACCCGGGCGCGCACCCGCCACCAAGCCGGTCGCCAAGACGCCTCGGTCCGCCAAGCCGCCCGTCGATCAAGATACACCTGCCGCCAGCGCCTCGTCGCCCGCGGCCCAGCCGCCAAAAGACACCGACCCAAAGGAATGATGGGCGCACGCGCCGCCGATTTCCCGTGCCGATATCGCACCGACGTCATACCGACACGACACCGAACTCGATACCGACGTGACAATTCACGCCACCCGACGACTTCTCAGGAGCCTTGAATGCCCACCCAGATCTCCCGCGCCGATTACGCCGCGATGTTCGGCCCCACCACCGGCGACCGCCTGCGCCTTGCCGATACCGACCTCATCATCGAGGTCGAGCGTGACCTGACCGCCGAACGCGCCGCCCTGGGCGGCGGCGGCAATGGGCCCCGGTACGGCGAAGAGGTCAAGTTCGGCGGCGGCAAGGTGATCCGCGATGGCATGGGGCAGTCGCAGAAAACCCGCGACGAGGGCGCCGTCGATACCGTGATCACCAATGCCCTGATCGTCGACCATTCCGGCATCTACAAGGCCGACGTCGGCCTGCGCGACGGTCGCATCCACAAGATCGGCAAGGGCGGCAATCCAGACACCCAGCCGGGTGTCGACATCATCGTCGGTCCCGGCACCGAAGTCATTGCAGGCGAGGGGAAAATCTTGACCGCAGGTGGGTTTGACAGCCATATCCACTTCATCTGCCCGCAGCAGATCGAAGATGCCCTGCACTCCGGTCTGACCACCATGCTGGGCGGCGGCACAGGCCCCGCGCACGGCACCCTTGCCACCACGGTCACGCCCGGCCCCTGGCACATGGAACGCATGTTGCAGGCCGCCGATGCCTTTCCGATGAACCTCGCTTTTGCGGGCAAGGGCAACGCCAGCCTGCCCGCCGCGCTTGAGGAACAGATCCGCGCCGGGGCCTGCTCGCTCAAGCTGCACGAAGACTGGGGCACCACCCCCGGTGCCATCGACTGCTGCCTGTCGGTGGCCGATGACTACGACGTGCAGGTGATGATCCACACCGATACGCTGAACGAGAGCGGTTTCGTTGAAAATACCGTCAAGGCCATGAAAGGACGGACAATTCACGCCTTTCATACCGAGGGTGCAGGCGGTGGCCACGCCCCCGACATCATCAAGATCTGCGGCGAGGAACATGTCCTGCCGTCCTCGACCAACCCGACGCGTCCCTTCACCCGCAACACCATCGACGAGCATCTGGATATGCTCATGGTCTGTCACCACCTCGACAAATCCATCCCCGAAGATGTCGCCTTTGCCGAAAGCCGCATCCGCCGCGAAACCATCGCGGCCGAGGATATCCTGCACGACATGGGTGCCTTTTCCATCATCGCCTCCGACAGCCAGGCCATGGGCCGCGTGGGCGAGGTGCTGATCCGCACCTGGCAAACCGCTGACAAGATGAAGAAACAGCGTGGTCGCCTGCCCGAGGAAACTGGCGATAACGACAACTTCCGCGTCCGCCGCTATATCGCGAAATACACCATCAACCCGGCGATTGCCCATGGCCTCAGCCATCAGATCGGCTCCATCGCCGAAGGCAAGCGCGCTGACCTCGTGCTGTGGAACCCCGCCTTCTTCGGCGTGAAACCCGAGATGATCCTGATCGGCGGCTCGATCGTTGCCGCGCAGATGGGCGACCCGAACGCCTCGATCCCGACGCCGCAGCCGGTCTATACCCGCCCGATGTTCGGCGCCTACGGCCGCGCTGTCGAGAATTCCGCCGTGGTGTTCGTCTCCGCCGCCGCGCAGGCCGAAGGGGTGGGCGAACGCTACGGTCTGGCCAAGCAGACGGTCGCAGTCCTCAACACCCGCAACATTTCCAAGCGTGACCTGATCCTGAACGACGCGCTGCCCCAGATCGAAGTGAACCCGGAAACCTACGAAGTGCGCGCCGACGGAGAGCTGCTGACCTGCGAACCTGCGACCGAGCTGCCGATGGCACAGCGCTACTTCTTGTTCTGAAGCAACATGATACAGGTTTTCCTGACCAGTTCGGTACTCGCCTTGTCCGCCGGTGCCGCGCAGGCGTCATGCCCTGTCGCCGGCGATCTGTCGCGGGGAATTGCGTTGCATACCTCGGGTGCCGCGCCGGGATACGTCGACATCTACTATGGCGCGGCCCCGGGCATTGTCAGCTTCTTCGCGGTTGAGGACGGCCGTGTCACATATCAGGAAACCGATGCGCATGGTCTTTATATCCTGACCTCGCTCGACCTTTACGACGGGCCGCTGAATACCGATTCCTACACCTATCCGGGCGGGTTGGCAGAGCTGCCAAAACCGGCACCTGGCGTGGATTGGTCCGCCACCGTCAGGCGCAGCGCCAATGGTGAAACCAGCACGGCACGCCATAGCTATGCGTTTGCCGATCCGACTGCGCTGGCTATAGGGGCCTGCACATATGCCGCGATTCCCGCCGATGTGCGGGTCGACGGGGATGATGGCCCGATCAGCCATGCGATCATGTACTACCTGCCCGAGCTGGAAATTTCCGTGCTCTATGCCACTGATATCGAAGGGGAAATGAATGTCATCTTTCAATCGGACCGGATCGGATACGCGGATGAACTGGCGGCGCGACCTGGCCGCTAGGGGGCTGGGGATGGCACAGGGGCAGGGCCCGCACGACCTCCGTGCGGACCATGATATTGTTGCAAAAGCGTTTATTCCGGCGTCTGCTGCGTTGCAGCAAACGCATGGCGGTATTGAGGGATTGAGCGTGGTAATGGCGCAAGGGCTGACCTATTTCGTTGAGCAAGGAACGACACCAACACCAACGCTCAATGAGGTACATCATGGCTTCCGTCACCAGCAACATCTCCACCACGTCCACCGGCTTTTCCGGCAAACTTTCCAACTTCTTCAGCGCAGTTTCCGTCGGCCTCGTCGCCTACATGGAACGTCGCAGCCGGTCCGAAGTGATCGCGCGCCTGCAAGCCAAATCCGACGCCGAGCTTGCCAAGCTGGGCATCAAGCGCGACGAAATCCCGGCCTACGTCTTCCGCGATCTGTTCTACGTCTAAGCTCAGGCTTGATGGCGGGGGCGACCCTGCACACGACCCGCGTTGGTGATGGGCTGAGGGCTGCGGCATGATCCGCGCCCTCACCGCCCTGCGCGCCAGCGAACTGCCTGAATCCGCTGCGATTGCGGATCATGTGACACTTGACTACGAACAGCGCTTTATCCGGCGCAAGGGCCTGACCACGGATGGCGGTGACCGCCTTCTGGCCGATCTGGCCCAGACGATTTCTCTCAACGATGGCGACGCACTTCAGCTCGAAGATGGCCGCCTTGTCGGGGTTCGCGCCGCGGCAGAGCCACTGTTGCGCGTCACTGGCGCCGACCTTGCCCGCCTTGCCTGGCACGTCGGCAATCGTCATACCCCCTGCCAGATCATGCCGGACCACCTGTTGATCCGCCAGGACAAGGTGATCGCGGCGATGTTGGCGCATCTCGGTGCCCGGCTTGACCCCCTGATTGCCCCGTTCATTCCCGAAGGCGGGGCGTATGGGCATGGCCGCACGCAGGCGCATGACCATGGTCATACCCTGCACGACGGGGCGCCACACAGTCATGCCCCCGGATCGGGCCACCATCACGACCACGATCATTCCCACGACCACACCCATGCCCACCCGCATGATCACGATCATTCCCATGATCACTGACCCGGCGTTGACGCTGCATCGCTGGTTGTCGCCAGCCTATCCCGTTGGCGCCTATGCCTATTCTCACGGGATCGAAGGCGCTGTGGCCGATGGCTGGATCACGGGCGCCACCAGCGCCCGCGACTGGATCAGCGATGTCCTTGGTCACGGGGCAGGGCGCAACGATGCTATCCTGCTTGCCGCCGCATTCCACGCAACACCCGGCGCGCTGCCCGGCATCGCCGATCTTGCCGCCGCGCTTGCGCCCTCCGCGTCACGCCGCCTTGAAACAGTGCAACAGGGCGCCGCCTTTGCGGCGACCACGGCCGATGTGCATGATATCGATCTGCCCGCCATGCCGTATCCGGTTGCCCTGGGGCGCGCGGCGCACCTGATGGATCTGCCCCTGGAACTGACGCTGCGGCTGTTCCTTCAGGCCTTCGTCGCCAACCTCGCCTCTGCGGCCATCCGCCTGGTGCCGCTCGGGCAGACCGATGGCCAGCGCATCCAGCTCGCCCTTCAGCCCTTGTGCGAAGCACTGGCGCACGAAGCCTTGCCGGGTGACCTCGACTCCCTTGGCAGCTCTGCGCTACTGTCCGACATTGCAGCGATGCGCCAGGAAGCTCTCACCACCCGGCTTTTCCGTTCATGATACCGGAGGACACGAAAATGAATTCCCCCCATGGCCCTCTGCGCATCGGCCTCGGCGGTCCTGTCGGCGCCGGCAAGACCACGCTGACTGCCGCCCTGTGCCGCGCGCTGCGCGACCATCTTTCGGTCGGCGTCGTCACCAATGATATCTACACCCAGGAAGATGCCGAGGCGCTCGTGCGGATGCAGGCGTTGACTTCGGACCGCATCCGGGGCGTCGAAACCGGCGGCTGTCCGCATACCGCCATCCGCGAGGATGCCTCGATCAACCTTGCCGCCATTGCCGAGCTGAACCGCGATTTTCCCGACCTCGATCTGATTCTGGTGGAATCGGGCGGCGACAACCTCTCCGCGACCTTCTCGCCCGAACTGGTGGATATGGCGATCTACGTGATCGACGTCGCGGCCGGTGAAGAAATCCCGCGCAAGGGCGGTCCGGCGATTACGAAGTCCGACATCCTGGTGATCAACAAGACCGACCTCGCGCCCTACGTGGGGGCCGATCTTTCGGTGATGGCGCGCGATGCTGCCGCGCAACGCGGCAGCCGTCCATTTGTCTTTACCAATCTCAAGACCGGCGAGGGCCTCGATCAGGTCCTGGCACTGATCGAACAGATCGGCGGGCTGGCGGTCCCCGCCTGACGTGCACAAGCCAAAGCTCCAGATCAGGCAAGTGCCGCAGGCCTTCGAGACGTCGACCGATGCGCTGTCCGACCCCGCGCAACGCCGCGCGATGATGATCGATATCCGCCCGATCGGCTATGTCATCGGGTTGCTGGTGGCGGTGCTGGGATTGACCATGCTCGTACCGCTGGCGGTCGATATCCTGGACAACCGCGGCCACTGGAACGTCTTTGCCGAAAGCGCGGTCATCACCCTTGGCGCAGGGGGCCTGACGGCCCTTGCCTGTCACAACGGCAATCGCGAAGGCCTCACGCTGCAACAGACCTTCCTGCTGACCACCGGCGTCTGGACGACCTTGCCGATCTTCGGCGCGCTGCCGTTCCTGCTGGGGGAAACCGACGCCAGCTTTGTCGATGCGTTTTTCGAGGCGATGTCGGGCGTCACCACCACCGGCTCGACCGTGTTTACGGGACTGGACGACATGCCGCGCGGGCTGCTGCTGTGGCGGGGCATCCTGCAATGGCTCGGCGGGATCGGGATCATTGTCGTGGCCATGGTGTTCCTGCCCGAATTGCGCGTGGGGGGGATGCAGGTGTTCCGCTCCGAGGCGTTCGAGACGATGGGTAAGATCCTGCCGCGGGCCCGCGCCATTGCCGCCCAGATCGCCGTGATCTATGTCGGCCTGACCATCGCCTGCCTGCTGACATACCTGATGCTGGGAATGGCGCCTTTCGACGCCGCCGTGCATGCGCTGACCACCACCTCCACGGGCGGTTTTTCGACCCGCGATGCCAGCTTCGGGGCGTTCTCGGGGGGGATGGAATATGCCGCCTCGGTCTTCATGATCCTCGCCGCGCTGCCCTTCGTGCGTTACGTGCAGCTGCTGAACGGCAACACCGTCGCGGTATGGCGCGATGTGCAGGTGCGTGGGTTCTTGATGACCATCGGCACGCTGGTGGCGATCAGTACCATCGCGCTGTTGCATATTTTTCCCCACCACTGGGAACAGGCGCTGCGCGAAAGCCTGTTCAACATCGTCTCGATTATTTCGGGCACCGGGTTTGCCTCTGTCGATTACATGACCTGGGGGCCGTTCCTGATCACGCTGTTCTTCTTCATCGGCCTGATCGGCGGTTGCGCCGGATCCACTGCCTGCTCGGTCAAGATATTCCGCTACCAGATCCTGTTTGCCTCGATCCGGGTGCAGATCAAGCGCATCCACTCTCCGCACGGGGTGTTTTCGCCCCGCTACGAAGGCCGCCCGCTGAGCGAAGAGGTGCTTGGTTCGGTCATGTCGTTCTTTGTCTTCTTCACCGTGACGCTGGGTGTCTTTTCCGTGGCGCTGGCGATGACAGGCCTGGATTTCGTCACCGCCCTGAGCGGCGCGGCGACCGCGCTGGCCAACATCGGGCCGGGGCTGGGTGACACCATCGGCCCGGCGGGCAATTTCGCGCCGCTGAACGATACCGCGAAGTGGCTGTTGTGTGCCGCGATGCTGATCGGGCGGCTGGAACTGATGGTCGTCTATGCCATGCTGACGGTGCAATTCTGGCGCGGATAAGGCGCTAGAGCTGCTGGAGAACGCGCCGCAAGACGGGAATTTGGTCTTTTGCGGCGCTCTCTGATAAACTTTAGCTTGCCTGAATCAGCGACTTGGCTCTTAACGAAAGCAGATGCGCAGACAACGACGCCTGCCTATCCTCTCCCGATGATTGGGAATTCGTGAGCAAGGCCGCTCGACCCTCCGTAGAAAATGCGGGGTGTGTCAGTGGCTTTTTCTGTTTCCGACTTTCCGAATACGGAGCACGCAATGAAAAACTTTCCGATGTTTCTGCGCATGAGCGGACGGCGCGTCGTGATCTGTGGCGGCGGTACCGAAGCGGCGCGCAAGACCCGCCTTGTGCTCAAGACCGAGGCCAGCATCGTCATCGTCGCGGATCAGCTCGACCCTGAGCTTGCCGGTCTCGTTGCCTCTGGTCGCGCCACTCACCTGACCCAGGCTGCGCCTGACACCTTCGACAATTGCGCGTTGTGCTTCATCGCGACAGGGGACGAGACGGCGGATCTTGCCTTTGCCGCGCTTGCCCGCGCTGCCGGCGCCGTCGTCAACGTGGTCGATCGGCCCGAACATTGCGATGCCTTCACCCCCTCTATCGTCGACCGTGATCCGGTGGTCGTGGCCATCGGCACCGAAGGGATGGCACCGGTGCTTGGCCGCTCGATCAAGACCGACATCGAGGTGATGCTGGACCCGCGCCTGGGCACCTTCGCGGCCCTTGCCGGGCGTCTGCGCGACGCCGTGGCGGAACGCATCGCACCCGCCTCGCGGCGCGCCTTCTGGGAATGGGCCTTTACCGGTGATGCCTTCGACAAGCATCGAAAGGGCGACGAACACGCCGCTGCGGATATGTTGAAGGCGGCGATTGCGACGGGCGCGGCCCCTGAAAACAAGGGTCGTATTTCCCTCGTGGGCGCTGGCCCCGGTGCCCGCGACCTGTTGACGTTGCGTGCCGTGCGTCGCCTGCAAGAGGCCGATGTTATCTTCTACGACCGCCTTGTCGACCCAGAGGTGCTGGAACTGGCGCGCCGCGACGCCGACCGCATCTATGTCGGAAAGGAGGTCGGCGCCCACGCCTGGCCACAGGATCGGATCGACCGCCTGATCGTGGCCGAGGCCGGCAAGGGTCTGCGCGTCGTGCGCCTGAAATCCGGCGACCCCTCGATCTTTGGCCGCGCCGGCGAGGAGATCGCCGCCGCCCGTGCCGCCGGAATCGAGATCGAGATCGTGCCCGGCATCACAGCCGCCTCTGCCGCCGCCGCCGCGATGACGCGCCCGCTGACCGAGCGTGGCGAAACAGACACCTTTGTGATCACCACCGGCACCTGCCGCCCCGGCGATGCTGAGCCAGACTGGACGCCGCTGGCGCGACCGGGCACTGCCATGGCCTTTTACATGGCGGTGGATCGCGCCGCCCATGTCGAGGCGAACCTGCTGAATGCAGGTGTGCCCGGCGACTGCACGGTCGAAGTCGTCTGCTCGGCCTCCACCAGGCGCGAACGTCGCCTGAGCACGCACTTGTCCGGACTGGCGCAGGCGCTGGAACGTCACCAGATGGCCAGCCCCGCGATCTTGCTGGTGCGGTATTCCAAGGTGCAGGGTGCCCTGTCCAGACACCGGGCCGCCGTCAGCCAGGGGGAACTCTGAAAGGCGGACCGTCAGAGTTTGCTGCAAATATCGGCAATTTTCCCTTATTTCGCAGCGGCTGACGGATTCGTGATACATCTTTGTTGTCGCCGGGGGCGGTCCCGGCAACATACGTGAATGACGACACCGAAAGGTGCCGTACAGGAACCGCCGCAATGGCGCGGCAATTTCCATCAGGTGCCCCGATGAGGGCCTGCAGCAACGGCGCTGCGACTTCGATCCACCCTTGGTGGCTTCGTGGGTGCATGGCCGTCTTTCACCATGTTCCCGGATAGAAACCTGCGTGACGCCGGACCGGACCCGGTGCGCGCCGCGCTCTTGGAACAGGTCCCGGATGCAGGCGCACAGATCATCTCACGCGCCTCTCGGGCCGCCGACAGTTCGGCCCTCCTCACTCCGCCCCCGCACCCACGTTTCCGCCCCATTCCTCACCCACTGAATCCAGAACAGACCTCAACCCCTGACCCACAGAAAGGAACTGAAATGGCATATGTCACCCCGGCCGAGTTTGCGGCCAAGATGGTCGAAGCCGGCGAAGCCAAGATCTTCATGTCCACAAAGGACACCCTGATCCGCGCCTATATGGCGGGCGCGATCCTGGCCCTTGCTGCCGCCTTCGCGATCACTGTCACCGTGAACACCGGCAACCCGCTGATCGGCGCGTTGCTGTTTCCCGTCGGCTTCTGCATGCTCTACCTGATGGGGTTTGACCTGCTGACCGGGGTCTTTACCCTGGTCCCGCTGGCGCTGATCGCCAAACGCCCCGGCTGCGACATGAAGGGGATGCTGCGCAACTGGGGGCTGGTCTTTGTCGGCAACTTCGCGGGCGCGATGACCACCGCTGTCTTCATGACGATCATCGTGACGATGGGCTTTACCGAAGAACCCAATGCGATCGGCGTCAAGATCGGTCATATCGGTGAGGGGCGCACCCTGGGCTATGCCGCCGCCGGGGCAGGGGGCATGCTGACCCTGTTCGTGCGCGCCGTCATGTGCAACTGGATGGTGTCGACAGGCGTTGTCGCGGCGATGATGTCGACCTCGGTCTCGGGCAAGATCATGGCGATGTGGATGCCGATCCTGGTGTTCTTCTACCTCGGGTTCGAACACTCCATCGTCAACATGTTCCTGTTTCCCAGCGGCATCATGATGGGCGGCCAGTTCACCTGGGCCGACTATTTCCTGTATAACGAAATCCCGACAGTGATCGGCAACCTTGTCGGTGGGCTGACCTTTGTCGGCGGCATGATCTACTCCACCCACTACAAGACTTCGCCGTCGCGGCCGCAGCCCTCGGCTGTCGTCAAGATGCCTGCGGAATAGTGCTGAGGAGAGGCCCGGCATCCAGTCGGGCCTCTCGCTTTTGCCCGTGACCAATGTGCCCGTGACCCATTTGCCCGTGACCATGCCAAAGGACGCACCAGTGCCGGAACAGCTTTCGGTCTCCATCGGCCAGTATTCTGCCGCTGGCCTGAAACCGTCCAACCAGGATTTCCACGGCGCAATGGTGCCTGACGGCCAGGCCCTCGCGCTCAAGGGCGTGACGCTGGCGCTGGCCGATGGCATCTCTTCGTCTGAGGTCAGCCACCTTGCGGCCCGGACCAGCGTGCGCAGCCTGCTCGACGATTACTACTGCACCTCCGACGCCTGGAGCGTGCGCACCGCCGCAACCCGCGTCATCGCAGCGACCAACGCCTGGCTATATGCCGAAAACGCCCGCATTCCCGGCCTCGACCATGATCGCGGTCAGGTCTGCACCCTCGCCGTGCTGATCCTCAAAGGCGCCGAAGCACATGTCCTGCATGTCGGGGACAGCCGCGTCTGGCGCCTGTCGGGCGAAAGTCTGGAACCGCTGACAGCCGACCACCGCCTGACCCATTCCTCGACCGAGAGTTACCTCGATCGCGCCATCGGCCTGCGCGCCGAGGTCGAGGTCGACTATACCCGCCTGCCATTGGCACGGGGCGACATCTACCTGCTGACCACCGATGGCGTGCATGACCACATGGAGGCGCGCTTTGTCGCCCGCACCCTGCGCGAGGTGCCCGACCTGACCCTAGCCGCCCGCCTGATCGCAAAGGAGGCGCTGGCGCGTGGCAGTACCGACAACCTGACGATCCAGATTGCGCGTATCGACGCCCTGCCGACGGGCACCCTGTTTGAGACGAGCCTGCCAGTGCCGCAGGGGCTGCGTGCCGGCAACACGCTCGACGGGTACACGCTGTTGCGCCAGATCCACGCCAATCACCGCTCGACCATCTTTCTGGCGACCGATCCTGCCGGCGCCCGGGTCGCGCTGAAGATTCCGGCGGCCGAGATCCGCGAGGAGTCGACCTACATGCGCCAGTTCCTGATGGAGGAATGGATTGCCCGGCGCATCACTTCGGCACATGTGCTGCGGGCGGCCACGCCCCCGGCCCGGCGCAGTGCCCTCTATGTCGTGACCGAGTTTGTCGAGGGTGTGACCCTGCGCCAGTGGATGACGGACCACCCCCACCCCAGCCTTGATCAGGTGCGCGACATCGTCGGGCAGGCCATACGTGGCCTGCGCACCTTTCACCGCAGCGACATGCTGCACCAGGATCTGCGCCCTGAAAACATCATGATTGACCGCGCTGGAACGGTAAAGATCATCGACCTTGGCGCGGCCCGTGTCGCGGGCGTGCAAGAGGCCGCGCCGGTCCCCGGCGACGCCCCGATCCTCGGCACCTTGCAATATGCCGCGCCGGAGTATTTCAGCGGCGATCCCGTGGGCTGGCGCGCCGATCTCTTCTCTCTGGGCGTTATTGCTTATGAGATGCTGACCCACCGTCTGCCGTACGGCACGCAGGTGTCCAAGGTTCGGACGCGGCGCGATGTCGCCCGCCTCGGCTATCGCTCGGCACGTGACGACGACAATGGCGTGCCCGACTGGCTGGATGAGGCGCTGAGGCGCGCCTGTCACCCCGATGCGTCTCGCCGGTTCGATGCGCTGTCCGAATTCGACGCGGCGCTGCGCAGTCCCGGTGCCGCCTATGGCCGCCGCCATCCGGTGCCGTTGGCGCAACGACACCCCCTGCGGTTCTGGCAGGGGTTGTCGGCACTTCTGGCGCTTTTGTGCCTGATCTTGCTGACAACAGTCACCACCCCCTGACCCCGATGAACCCCAACCCCGATGAAAAGGAAAAATCTCATGGACATGATGACCAGGGAAGACGTCACCGCGATGATCCTGTCTGCCAAGCGTCAGGCAGGCCTGACGTGGGAAGGCATTGCCGAAACCATCGGCATGTCACCCGTCTGGACGCATTCCTGCGCGATGGGCATGAACGCCATGCCCGCCGACAAGGCCGGCGCGATGGTCAAGGCCCTCGGGCTACCGCAAGAGGCGGCGTCGGTGCTTCAGGAAAGCCCGACGAAGGTCTGGGCGCAGGCGGTGCCCACGGACCCCTGCATCTATCGCCTGTATGAAATCGTCGGCGTCTACGGCCCCACCATCAAGGCGCTGATCCATGAAAAGTTCGGTGATGGCATCATGTCGGCCATCGACTTCGATCTGCACGTGATCCGCGTGCCGCATGAAAAGGGCGATCGGGTCAAGATCGAGATGTCTGGAAAATACCTCGGGTACAACGCCTGGTAACAGCCCCCGACACGCCGCAGGTCAGACTGCAAGACGAAGGAAAAAGGCCATTCTGCTCGCGCGGAATGGCCTTTTTACATGCTTATGACGCCTGGCCGTGCGACCGGGGCAAGGTGCCGGCGCAAGGTGCCGGGGCAACTTCAATCCCAGCAGTTTACCAGCACCGTCATGCCGTTGGCCTTTCGGGCCAGGGTTTCTGGTGCCATCTGGCCGGTCTCTGTGCTGGTCAGGGCCTTCAGGCCCGCGGTGCGCAACAGGTCCATCACACTGGCCGCATCGACGGAAAAGCCGACGCCTTCGGGCAGCTGACGACCCTGCTCGGTGGCCGGGCGCAGGATGCCGATCACAGCGCCGGTCTCGTCGAATACCGCGCCGCCCGCATCGCCGGGCAGGGTGTTGATGTCCAGCCGGTCAATGTGTTCGGCGCCGTTCAGCCCGCGAACGTCGGCCAGCGTGCCATAGGTCAGGCTGGGGGCACCCAGCACGCCTTCGTAGGAAAACCCCGCGACGGCCACCTCGGCGCTGATCTGCGGCACACGCGTCGAAAACGCGGCGACCCCGATCGGTGTCAGCGGTGTTTTCGGCCTGAGCACGGCCAGCCCGGTGGTGTCGTTCACGCCGACGACCTCGGCGTCATACCCATTGGCCAGCGTGACGCGGCCACAGCTTTGCACGGCCTCGGCCACGGTCAGCACCACACCATCGTCGGTGACAAAGACACCGCTGCGCGACAGGCGGGGCTTGCGGATCTTCAACCCCGACAGCAGATCGACGGCCTGGCTGTCGTCGACACCGGCGTCACGTGGCAAGACGCCCGCCAACCGGGTAAAGCTGGCGCGCATCTCGGCCAGCATCCGTTCGCGGCGCGCCTCGTCGCCCAGGGGCCAGACCAGCGTAAAGCCCTTGATCTGCCCGCCTTCGAGGCTCGCCTCGGTATAGGAGGTGAATTGGCTGTTGCTGCCCTGGATCGTAAAGCTGTTGCCCCGGCGGCTACGTGGCCCGTCCTGCGGCACCACGGCCAGGGTCTGCATGATCTGGTACAGGCCGCCCAGCGTGTCCTGGGTGCCGGGTTCGGAAATCAGGATGACGCGCGCCTGGGTGCTGCCGGTGGGTTCGTAAAAGGCGAATGGCGCCTCGTACCTGTCAAAGGCCACCAGGTCGGTGGGCATCTGCATGGCGATCCCGGCCTTTTCATCCCGCACGTCGCGCAGGCCAAGATCGCTGAGGACGGCATTGTACTGTTCCAGAAGATCGGCGCGCTGCGCCGTCGTCAGGATGCCGCTGATGTCATAACCGTTGTCGCGCTGCCAGGCGCCCATCGAATTGCGCGTGCCGGGCCCGAAGGCGCCGTCGATTGCACCGTTGTAATACCCGGCCCATTCCAGCGCGATCTGCAACTGGTCGCGCTGCTCACGGCTCAGCTGGGCTTCGCTGCGGCGGGCCTCGGCGGGGCTTTCGTCGGGCAGGCCGCCCATGTCGGGTGCGGTTTCGGGTGCAGCCTCGGGTGCTGCATCAGGGGCTATTTCGGGGGCCGCCGCGACGTCGGACTGACCGTCCTGTGGGGCTGCACTGTCGGGTGCCTGGGTGGGCCGGGTGCCGCCGACAGGCCAGAACTGCCCCGCAAACCACTCGGGCCGCGCGATATAGCTGTCCTGCGGGATGCGCCCCTCGCTGCGGAGCACGTTCAGCACCTGATTGGCCTGATCCGGCGCATAGGGTCCAAGCGCGATGGCGTAATAGCCGTTGCCAAGGCTGAACCCGTTCACGTCCTGCAACGATCCGGTGTAGATGCGGATGCTCTGCTGGGCTTCCTCCAGGGACGGCTGCGCCTCGATTTGCACGTAGACCGGGTTGGTCGGGGCGCCCTGGGCGAATGCACCCTGCACGCCAAAGCTCAATGCGCATACCAGCGCAACTAGGATACGGATCATGTGGAAATGCCTCTTGCCCAACCGTCTCAACGTCTCTTGTACCGGCGCCGCGCGCCGGAGTTCTTGCCGGTTTAGCAAATTACCGCGCGTGTGCACCCTATAAATGCGCCTCAAATGCCGCAACGCCACATTGACCCCGTGCCGGGGCGCCCGTACTTAGGCGCCTGACGTCCGACTTCAGTCGCGAAAGGGGCCACCATGTCCGAACCACAAAAAGCCGACGCCGGTATCGCGAAACCGAAAAGCTTTCAGGAGATTATCCTGAGGTTGCAGGCCTATTGGGCCGACAAGGGCTGCGCCGTGATGCAGCCCTACGACATGGAGGTCGGCGCGGGCACCTTTCACCCCGCGACGACGCTGCGCTCGCTCGGCACCCGCCACTGGGCTGCGGCCTATGTGCAACCCTCGCGCCGCCCAACAGATGGGCGTTACGGCGAAAACCCCAACCGCCTTCAGCATTACTACCAGTACCAGGTGCTGATCAAACCCTCGCCGCCCGACCTTCAGGCGCTTTATCTCGGCTCGCTCGCCGCCATCGGCATCGACATGGAAATGCACGACATCCGCTTTGTCGAGGATGACTGGGAGAGCCCCACCCTCGGCGCATGGGGGCTGGGATGGGAGGTCTGGTGCGACGGCATGGAGGTGTCGCAGTTCACCTATTTCCAACAGGTCGGCGGCCACGATTGCCACCCCGTCTCGGGCGAACTGACCTATGGGCTGGAACGCCTGGCCATGTACGTCCTCGGCATCGATCACGTCATGGACATGCCCTATAACGATCCGCAGTCCCCAATCGCGCTGTCCTATGGCGACGTGTTCCTGCAAAACGAACAGGAATACTCCCGCTGGAATTTCGACATCGCCAACACTGATGTGCTGCTGAAGCATTTCGAGGATGCCGAGGCGGAATGCGCCGCGATCCTGTCGCAGCCTGTCGACGACCCCAAGACCGGCAAGCGCATCGTGATGGCGCAACCGGCCTATGATCAGTGCATCAAGGCCAGCCACCTGTTCAACCTGCTGGATGCGCGCGGCGTGATCTCGGTCACGGAACGTCAGGCCTATATCGGCCGGGTGCGGACACTGGCGAAAGCCTGCGCCGATGCCTTCGTGCAGACCCAAGCGGGCGGCTGGACCCCCGAAACCGCCGCCTGATCGCCCGGCCTGCCGGGGCCACGGCAAGCGGTTCCAATGCCGGGGCCCCGGCATCGGTCGCATGGCCAAATGGGCGCCCAGGCGGGCGACGCAGACAACGAAGGGCCTGATCCAATGGGCAAAATCCTCGTCATCTTTACCCTGCTCAGCGCGCTGCTGGTCGGCGGCGCGATCTACTACCTCCAGGTCTATGCCTATTACGAAGAGGTCGCGGCCACCGGCAGCGACGATGTCGTGTTGACCCGGATCGATACCGGCGCGCCAGAGGCGATCCCCTACGCCGAGTTTCAGGCCATCGACGCGACCTCCTCGCCCATCCGCTATCGCGGCTGTTTCACCACACAGGCCTCGTCGGTCAGCCTGTCGCAGGCCTATCAACCCTACCCGAGCGCCCGCCCGATCGAAGGGCCCGGCTGGTTCGCCTGCTACGATGCGGACGAAATCGGCGATGCGCTGGAAAGCGGCGCGGCACAGGCCTTCCTGTCGATCGAAAACGTCCACTATGGCGTCGACCGGGTCGTGGCGCTGTTCGGCGATGGCCGTGGCTATGTCTGGCACCAGATCAACCACTGCGGAGAAGTGGTGTTCGATGGCCGGCCCGCGCCCGAGGGCTGCCCGACCCCGCCTGACGGCATAGCGCGCCAGTAATCCCAGACCGCCAGGCCCCCCAAGGCCCCCAAAGCGCCCGTCCGTCACGCACCAGACATAGCCCCGGCCGCCGACCTGCCGATCCGCGCGCATTCCGCGCCCGGTCATGTCGTGCGCCACCCTGGCGGCGCCGTGCCGCCCACCGGAAAACCGGCGCGGCGGCAACCCGACCCAAGGCAAAGCGGAACTTTTCGCGTTCCCCTGCGCTGTGTCTGCAAGCAGAGAGGTCGCAATTCATGTCATCCAGCACATCCCACTCCACCACGGACCAGGCCCCCGCATGGGTTGTCCCGGCCATGCGCGCAGGCTACGCCGCGCGTGGCGTCACCTACCTGATCCTGGGGACGCTGGCCTGCCTCGCCGCGCGTTCCGGCGCGCAGGCCAAGGGCACCAGCGATGCCTTTGCCGCCCTGCGCGGCGAACCCTGGGGTCTCGCGATGCTCTGGGCGCTTGCGGTCGGCCTGATGGCCTTTGCCGTCTGGCGCGTCATCGACGGCTACATGGATCTTGAGGAAGAGGGCAGTGGCGCCAAGGGGCTGATCGCACGCGCGGGCCAGATCGTCACCGGCCTGCTGCACGCCGGCCTTGGCCTGACGGCGGCCCGCGTCGCCCTGGGCCTCGGCGGCAGCTCGGGCGGGCAAGGTGGCGACAAGGCGCAAAGCCTTACCTCCTGGCTGATCACCAAACCCTACGGGCCGCAGATCGTCATCGCCATTGGTGCCATCACCTGCGCCGCAGGCATCTATTATTTCTACAAGGCCTGGTCCGAGAAATACCGCAGCGACCTGCGCGCCAGCCCCGTCGTCGAAAAGCTTGAGCCGATGATAAAGGCAGGGCTTGTCGCACATGGCATCGTTATCCTGATGATCGGCGGCTTCCTGATCTTTGCCGGGCTGACCGCCAACCCCGAACAGGCCGGCGCCATCGGCAAGGCCTTTGAAACCGTGCGCAGCCAACCCTACGGTCAGATCCTTCTGGCGCTGCTCGGTCTCGGCCTCGTCGCCTTCGGGCTGTTCTGCTGGATCGAGGCGATCTACCGCTTCGTGCCGCGCCGGGTGAAACCGGGCACACAAAGTCTGGCAACACGCATCAACGCCAAGACCGCCCGCAAGGCCGCCGAGCGTGCCGCCGCCTCGGCCGACCCACGCACCACCTGAGGGCCGCCTGGCGCGCCGTTCCGCACGCTGCGAAACGGCGCTGCCTCAAATATCCCGGAAAATTCGCCCCGCCCCGTCTGGACCACGGGGCGGGGCTTCGCTATCCAGCGTGCCACGTGACAGGCGTTTGCCAGTCGTATGGCCCAGGCCATTTGGCCACAGCCGGGAAGGAACACCATGCCGGATCTTCTGATCGAACTTTTCTCCGAGGAAATTCCCGCGCGCATGCAGGCGCGCGCAGCCGAGGATCTGAAGAAGCGTATCACCGATGGCCTGGTCGAGGCTGGCCTGACCTACGCCGGTGCCGCCGCCTTTCACACGCCCCGCCGCCTGACGCTGGCGCTGTCGGGCCTGCTGGCCGAAAGCCCGACCCTGCGCGAAGAACGCAAGGGCCCGCGCACCGACGCGCCGGAAAAGGCGATCGAGGGCTTTTTGCGCGGCGCAGGCGTGACCCGCGACCAGCTTCAGGAAGGCGACGACAAGAAAGGCGCCGTCTTCTTCGCCGTGATCGAGAAACCGGGCCGCCCGGCGGCTGAGATCGTGGCCGAGGTCCTCGACACCACCATCCGCAATTTTCCCTGGCCCAAGTCGATGCGGTGGGGCACCGGCTCCCTGCGTTGGGTGCGCCCGTTGCACTCGATCCTCTGCATCCTGACGGATGAGGCGGGGGCCGAGGTCGTGCCCCTCGATATCGACGGCATCAAGACCACCAATACGACCGAGGGCCACCGCTTCATGGCGCCGGGCCGCTTTGCCGTGTCGTCCTTCGATGCCTATGTGTCTGAGCTGAAACGCCGTTTCGTCATCCTTGATGCCACGGAACGCGCCGACCACATCTGGCAGGACGCCACCAACCAGGCCTTCGCCAATGGCTTGGAGGTGGTCGAGGATCGCGGCCTGCTGGCAGAGGTCGCAGGCTTGGTCGAATGGCCCGTGGTCCTGATGGGCGAGATCGGGGCAGACTTCCTCGGCCTGCCGCCCGAGGTGCTGCAAACCTCGATGAAGGAACACCAGAAGTTCTTTTCCGTCAGGAACCCAAAGACCGGCCGCATCGAACGCTTCATCACCGTCGCCAACCGCGAAACCCGCGACCAGGGCGTGACGATCCTCGCCGGCAACCAAAAGGTGCTGGCCGCCCGCCTGTCGGACGCGAAATTCTTCTGGGAAAACGACCTGCGCGTCGCCAAGCATGACGGGATGGAGGCATGGACCGCCGCCCTCTCCAACGTCACCTTCCACAACAAGCTGGGCAGCCAGGCCGAGCGGATCGAGCGGATCGCAGCACTTGCCCGCGAAATCGCCCCGGCGCTTGGGGCCGACCCGGATCTGGCCGAAAAAGCCGCCCGCGTCGCCAAGGCCGACCTCTCTTCCGAGATGGTCTATGAGTTCCCCGAATTGCAGGGCCTGATGGGCCGCTACTACGCCGAAGCCGCAGGCCTGCCCGCCGAGGTCGCCGCCGCCTGTCAGGAACATTACTCGCCCCTCGGTCCGACCGACGACGTGCCCACTGCGCCAGTCTCTGCGACAGTAGCGCTGGCCGACAAGCTGGATACGCTGACCGGCTTCTGGGCGATCGACGAGAAGCCGACAGGCAGCAAGGACCCCTTCGCGCTGCGCCGTGCGGCTTTGGGGGTTATCCGGTTGCTGCTGGCGAATGATGTGCGTGGTGGGCTGGTCCATTTGATTGGACGCGCATTGCGCAGCATCCTTGCGGCACAACATCTCATCGCTCAGGCAAAATTCGAGCAAGAGCTAGCTGCCGCTGATCAGACTTATGCGAAGATCATGCAAACGGATATTGCAACTATTGAAGAGCTAATGATCGAGCTCGACAACATGGTTTTGGAAGCCCAGACAAACACACCAGACGTCGGGAACAGCTCAACTCAACTCTCTACGGACGGCGACAAGGAATTAAAGCACTTGCCGAACGTCGCCACCGACCTCCTCGCCTTCTTCCACGACCGGCTCAAGGTCCACCTGAAGGACGAGGGCATCCGCCACGATGTCATCGACGCCTGCCTCGCCATGCCCGGCAACGACGACATCACCCTGCTGGTCAAACGTGCCCGCGCCCTCTCGGACGCGCTGAAAACCGATGATGGCGTCAACCTCGTGCAGGGCTTCAAGCGCGCCAACAACATCCTCACCCAGGCTGAGGAGAAGGACGGGGTCGCCTACGAATTCGGGGCCGACATCAAGTTTGCGGAAGCCGAGGAGGAAAAGACCCTCTTCACCGCCCTGCAAGCCGCCGAACCTAAGATCGCCGCCGCGCTGGAGGCCGAGGATTTCGCCGCCGCCATGGCCGCGATGGCCGCCCTGCGTGGCCCCATCGACGCCTTCTTCACGGCGGTGCAGGTCAACTCCGACAACGATGTGGTCCGCCGCAACCGCCTGAACCTGCTGTCGACCATCCGCACAACGGTCCTCAAGGTCGCTGACCTGACCCGGATCGAAGGCTGATCTCAGGCGCGCCTCGCAAGGGGCGCGCCATTGGTCGGGTTTGCCGCGCTGCCGGTCGCGCCTGCGGGGCCGGTCGCCCGACTTTCCCTTGCCCTGTTCCTGCACCTCGCTATGCTGCGGCAATAATGACAGGTGCCGCAGTGCAGCAAGACGACCCCGATATCACGCTCATCACGGAAACCGCGCCGATTGCGACGAACACGCACGGTGGGCGGGCGAAATGTCTGCAACGTCTGGTCCGGCTGAACCTGCCGGTGCCGCGCACCGTCGCCCTGTCGTTCAGATCGGTGCACGACATCGCCGAGGGGCGTATGCCCAACCTGGCGCAACTGCTCGAACCGTTCGGCGCGCACCCGCTGCTCTGCGTGCGTCCCTCGTCCGAAGATCCCGATTGGGGCGGGCCGAGCGCGGTGCTGAACCTCGGCATCAACGACACCGTGCATGCGGCGCTGTCCGCAAAGCTGGGCGAGGAGGCCGCGACGCGCCTCTACAACCGTTTCGTGCGCACCTATGCCGTGCATGTCGAACGCCTCGACCCCGACATGTTCTCGGATCTTCCCGATCACGGCCCGGATGCCCTGGCGCAATCCCTGCGCGCCTACCGCGAGGAGACGGAGGAGGATTTCCCCCAGGACCCCCGTGTCCAGATCACCGCCGTGCTGAAGTCCATGGCCCGCGCCTGGCGCGGCACCACAGCCCGCCTGCTGCGGCAGGCCAAGGGCGCACCGGCCGATGCCGGCCTCGGCCTCGTCGTGCAGGAAATGGCGCTCGGGCTGGGGCGGCAGGGCGAATGCGGCTCGGGCGTGATCCAGCGCGTGTCCTCGGGCACCGGAAAACCGCGTCTGACGGGCCGCTACCTCAGCCAGAGTCAGGGCCGCGAGGCGCTGCAACGGGGCAAGCAATCGCTCTACCTTGCGCGTGACGCACGCGGCGAATCGCTTCAGGATCTTGCCCCTGAAGCCTTTGATAAACTTGTCGAATATACCGAACTCATGCGGTTTCGCCTGCGCGAGGAGATGCAGGCGGAATTCACCATCGAGGACGGCCAGCTGCATATCCTCGACGCCCTGCGCGTCAGCCGCACCTCACGCGCCGCGGTCCGCATTGCCGTCGCGCTGGCCGACGATGGCGTGATCCCGCGGGAAGAGGCGATCTGCCGCGTCGACCCGCGCGCACTCAGCGAAATGTTGCACCGCCAGATCGACCCAGAGGCAAAGCGCGACGTGATCGGCAAGGGCATCGCCGCCAGCCCTGGTGCTGCGACGGGCAAGATCGTGTTTTCCGCCGCCGCCGCCCAGGCCAGCGCCGCGCGGGGCGAAGCCTGCATCCTGGTGCGCCGCGAAACCGGTCCCGAAGACATCCGTGGCATGCACGCCTCGGTCGGCGTGGTCACCGAACGCGGCGGCATCACCAGCCATGCGGCGGTGATCGGGCGTGGCCTCGGCCTGCCCTGTGTGGTGGGCGTCACCGGGCTGCAATTCGACACGAAGAACCAGGTGATCAAGGCGCGCGACGGGCGCACCTTCCGCAGCGGCGACCTGATCACCATCGATGGTAGCGATGGCGATATCCTTGCGGGCGAGGCACCGCTACACGAGGCGGCGCAGGACGATGCCTTTCAATCCATGCTCTCCTGGGCCGAGGAATTCTGCGACATCGGCATCCGGGCCAACGCCGATACCCCGGCGGATGCGCTGGTGGCGCGAAAATTCAATGCGCAGGGCATTGGCCTCTGCCGGACCGAGCACATGTTCTTCGACCCCGGCCGCCTGACCGTGATGCGCGAAATGATCTTTGCCGATGCGCCCGCCGACCGGCGCACCGCCATCGACCGCCTGCTGCCGATGCAACGCACCGACTTTATCGAGCTGTTCCGCATCATGCAGGGTCAGCCGGTCTGCATACGCCTGTTCGACCCGCCGCTGCACGAATTCCTGCCCTCTGACCGCGCCGGTCTGCGCGAACTGGCCGAGGCCCTGTCGCTGCCCCTGTCAGATGTCACGCGTCGCGTCGAATCTCTCAGTGAATACAACCCCATGCTGGGGATGCGCGGTGTTCGTCTTGGGATCACCATCCCCGAGATTTACGACATGCAGGCCCGCGCCATCTTCGAGGCGACGATTGCCGCCAGCCAGGATGGCGATCCCGTCGTGCCCGAAATCATGATCCCGCTGGTTTCCGCGAAACGAGAGGTCGAGCTGGTGAAAACCCGTGTCGATGCCGTCGCGGCCGCCGTGCGCACCGAAACCGGACGCGACTTTACCTATCGGCTCGGCGTCATGGTGGAAACGCCGCGCGCTGCGCTGCGGGCAGGCGAAATCGCCCCCTTCGCCGCCTTCCTGTCCTTCGGCACGAACGACCTGACGCAGATGACCTATGGCCTGTCGCGCGATGACGCGGGCAAGTTCATGTCGGAATATGTCAAGCAGGGTGTCTATCCAGAGGATCCTTTTCATACGCTCGACACCGAAGGCGTGGGGGAACTGCTCATGATTGGGGCACAACGGGGCCGCGAGGCACGCCCAGACCTCACGCTGTCGATCTGTGGCGAACACGGCGGCAATGCCGAATCAATCGCGTTCTGCCGCGCTGCCGGGTTCGACTATGTGTCCTGTTCGCCCTTCCGCGTGCCGGTGGCCAGACTGGCCGCAGCCCAGTTGAACATCCGCCCGACCTTGCCGCCAAGGGCCTTCAAAACGTCTTGAGTTACAGTCGGTTAATTCCATTTCCCGCATGCTTTGGCCGCGCTCTGGCGGCAACCCGCTGCCGCCGGAGTCGCCGCAGGGTGGACGGTTCCATCACTTTTCGTTAGGAACCCGGACCGACGGCGATCGACCAGACGCTGCGTCAGGGGACCGGAACATGAAATTCAGTGCTGCCTTTTTCATTTTACTTCTCGCGATCGCCCCACCTGCGATCGCCGAAAATACGATGACCGACGCTATGAAGGTCGAGCAGCAGGCGATGAAATCCGTTCCCAAAAGCCGCCTTGCCGCCTTCCTGACGACCCCCAAGGTCAAGACCCCCAAGACCGGTGCCGTGGTCTACAATCGCGAGTGGCTGTCGAAACAGCCCGCCGGCAAGGGTGACGAATCCTTCCAATGCCTCGCCGAGGCGCTCTACTTCGAGGCCCGCGGCGAAAGCGTCAAAGGTCAGTTCGCGGTGGCCGAGGTCATCCTGAACCGTGTCGACAGCCCGGATTTCCCCAACAGCGTTTGCGGCGTCATCCATCAGGGCACAGGACGCAAATACGCCTGCCAGTTCACCTACACCTGCGACGGTCGCAAGGAAGTCATCGGTGAACCGCTCGCCTATGCCCGCGTCGCCAAGGTTGCCGCGATCACGCTCAAGGGCACGTCGCGCCCGCTGACCGATGGCGCCACATTCTATCACACGCTGCACGTCAAACCCCGCTGGGCGAAGAAATTCGAACAGACTGCGGCCATCGGCGTGCACCAGTTCTACAAGATGCCGACGCGCACGGCGCAGAACTGATTTCGTGACGCGCCCGTCCCGCGCCCCGGGGCCGCATCCGACGGCTGACCGGATCCGCGCCGGCACCTCGCCAGATCCCGCACAGGCCGCTCTTCGTCCCTTTTCGTGCTTCGACCTCTGCGCGCCATAGCGCAGTCTGCGACGCGGCGTCCTGCATCGCCTCGCCACAGGGTAAGGGTCCCGCGACCCGGTCCCCGGCAGACAGGGCCGAAGGCAACAGGATCGGGGCGCCTCACTATCCGCGCTTCACACCGACGGCCCGCAACCTCGTCGCAACCTCATCGCACTCTCGTCGCTGACGGGGCTGCCGCACGATGCACCGGGGGGGCATGCGGGCAGGGGCGCAACCTGGACCGCGCGCAAGCCTCCGGGCGCTGCTTCGCCTCTGCGCGGTCATGCGCCGCTTTTTGCCCCGACAGGACTTTGCCTTTCTGCCAGTCTTCTGACATTAAGGCGCGCGGCCTGCGCCCAGCCTCCGCCACAACGGCCGGCCGGGGCGAACTGCAGCAGGCTCACCTTGGGGGGGAAACCAGATGAGCGACCATATCACACAGGCTTTCGATCACCCGCTGGCGCGCTCAAAGGCGCTGTCCGGCGATGCCCCGGCTGATCGCATTTCCCTACGTGACCACCTGGCCGAGGTCGAGATCGGGGCGTTTCAGGCCGAGCGCGGGATCATGCAGCGCCTGCGTTTCAACATCGTGGTCGAGGTCCGCCATGCCCATGCCACCCTGGCCGACGATGTCGACCGCATCCTGTCCTACGACACCCTGACCGAAGCGATCGAAGCGGCACTGGCGGCCGAGCGTCTCAACCTGCTCGAAACGCTTGCCGATCACATCGCGGCGCTGATCCTCACCGAACCAAAGGCCCTGCGTGTCTTCGTGCGCATCGAAAAGCTCGACCGCGGCCCCGGTGCGCTCGGCGTCGAAATCGTGCGCTCTCATGACGACGCCCAGCTGGTCCCGGAAGAGGCGGTCACCCACAAGGGCCCCGATCCGCTGATCGTCTTCCTGTCCGATGCTGCCACCCGGTCCGACCTTCTGCGCGGCTGGCTGGACCAGCTTCAGGCGGCCGCTTTGCCGGTGATCCTGTGCTGCGGACCAGGCAGCACGCCACGCCCCACCTCGACCTCGGCACTGGTGCAGCGCCGCATCGACCTGCTGGCCATCGAACAGGCCGCCTGGGTGCTGGCGGGCAAGGATCGGCGCTGCGTCGTGGTCAACACGCGCACCGAACTCGACTGGTCGATGAAGCAGGGCCAGATCAGCCTCTGGGCGCCGTCCAAGATCGTGCTGGACGCCGTGGGCGACCGCCCCGACAGCATCGGTGACGGCGCGGCACTGGCACTCTGGTTCGCGGGGGTGATGAAATCCACCCATGTGCTGATGATCGGCGAAACCGCCCTCGACACGCCACCGCAGCCGACCGAGGCGCGCAGCACCCCCGCCGCCGCGCTCAATCCCGTCGTCACCCGCGTCAGCCACGAGGATCCGCAGTTGATCCTGCCCTGAGGTCACAGCCCCGGCGCCCTCAGACCCGGCGCCCTTCAACGGGCCCGAGGTGCCTTTTAATGGGGTCCCGCGCACGTCATGGCGGCCCGTTCAATCTTTTGGTAAGTTTACTGGCCGTAAACACCTCAGAAACCGCTCCGAAAGTCGCCCATGACACAGATCTACTATCGCCCGCTGGTACAGGGCGGCCTTGCCCGGCCCGAAGGCGCTTTGCCCCTGTGTGGTGGCCCGCTCTGGTTCAACCAGATCGAGATGATCACCCGTAGCGGGATCAAGGTCACCGGGGTCGAGGATCTGCCCGAAGACTGGTCGCGTCGCCTGTGCCGACCGCGCCCCGCCCTTGCCGGCCTGTCGATGGAGCGCCCCACCATCATGGGCATCCTCAACACCACGCCCGACAGCTTCTCCGACGGCGGCAGGCACGATGACCTTGATGCGGCGATCGCCCATGCCCGCGCCATGCTGGCAGCAGGCGCCGACATGATCGACGTCGGCGGCGAAAGCACCCGCCCGGGCGCCGCCTACATCGACCCGGAAGAGGAAATCCGTCGCACGGCCCCCGTCATCCAGGCACTGCACGACATCGGCGCCCGCATCTCGATCGACACGCGCAAGGCCGATGTCGGGCGGGCGGCCTACCGTGCGGGCGCGACCCTCATCAATGACGTCTCGGGCTTTACCCATGATCCCGCCCTGGCCGAGGTCGCCGCCGCCACCGCCCTGCCGGTCTGCGTGATGCACATGCGCGGCACGCCCGGCGACATGCACCTGGCGCCCTCCTACGACAATGCGCTGCTCGACACCTACGACGAACTCGAAACGCGGATCGCCGCGGTCGAGGCCCTGGGCATCCCGCGGGCCCGCATCCTGGCCGACCCGGGCATCGGCTTTGCCAAGACCGTTGATCACAACCTTGAAATCCTGAACCGGCTGTCGCTGTTCCATGGGCTTGGCTGCCCGCTGCTGTTGGGGGTGTCGCGCAAGCGCTTCATCGGCACCGTAGGGCAGACAGAAACGCCCACCGATCGCGCTGCCGGCTCCATCGCCGTGGCGCTGGCCGGTATTGCCCAGGGGGTCCAGATGCTGCGGGTCCACGACGTGGCCGAAACCGCCCAGGCCCTGCGCCTGTGGCAGGCGGTACAGGCCGGCGCATGGGTCCAACCGGCACCCTAGCGCCTGCTCCCAGTCGCCAGGCCCCCAGCTCGCCGCCGCTACCCACCGCTACCCACCACCCGACTTCCAAAACCGCGGCCTCCAAAACCCCGGCCAGCCGCCCCGGCGCCGTGGGCCGGTCGGCTCAGCGTCGCGCCGCGTCGCCAGTGGCCAGGGCCAGCCCATCCACCACGGCGGTAAAGGCGTCGGACATCTCGATCCGCGCATCCGGGCACAGATCGCGCGCAACCTCGCCCACCATGGTCATCAGGCTCGACCCGCCCACCAGGATCACCGCGGTGATCTGCTCCGCCTGCACCCCGGCCATGTCCAGCGTTTCGCGCGCCGCCTGCGCCAGCATCTCGCGCGGCTTGGACAGCGCCAGCGCCAGCGACGCCGGACTGATCTCGGCGCTCAACGCGCGCTCGATCATCGTCATGTTGATCGCCGCGATACCGGCGCCGCGCCCGTTGGCCGCAATCTTGCCACGCTCCACGGCAAAGGCCAGCTCATGCCCCAGCTCATCCTCCAGCACGCTGGCCAGCCGCGCCAGCGGGCGTGGCTCCACCGCGCTGCGCTGCATCTGCGCCACCGACCGGCGCACGTCCGGCGCATACAGGAACGGGATCTTCGCCCATGTCGCCAGATCGACAAAGATCGACACCGGCATTGGCAGCACCCCCGCGCCCATCTCCCGCTTCAGCTGCCCGCCATGCCCCAGCAAGGGCATCGCGTGCAGCAGGGACACCTCGCGGTCGAAATCCGTCCCCCCTAGGCGTATGCCATGGCTCGCCAACACCTCCAGCCGATCCGCCTCGGCGCGAAACACCGTAAAATCCGACGTCCCGCCACCAATATCGACAATCAGCCCCAGCTCTCCGCGCCGCTCCCGTCCCAACGAAGCCCGCGCCGCCGCCTCCGGTTCGAACATGAACCCCACCTCGGTGAACCCGGCGGCCTCGTAACAGCCCCGCAGATCCGCCTCGGCCTGGGCATCCCGCTCCGGATCGGAGGAATGAAAATGCACTGGCCGCCCCGACAGGACACGGCACACCTCGCCACCCAGCTGTGCCTCGGCACGTTGCTTCACCGCCACGATAAAGGCGGTGACAATCTCGGCCAGGGTGCGCCGCTTGCCGCCGATCAGACGCTTTTCATGAAACAGCGCGGTGCCCAGCACCGATTTCAGCGCCCGCATATAGCGCCCGTCCTCGCCCTCGATCAGCGCCGCCGCCGCCGCCTCCCCGATCCGCATCGCCCCGGTGTCGGCGTCAAAGAAGACGGCCGTCGGCAGGGTTTCAGACCCCACTTCGATCGGCAGCCGCCGCAGCGCGCCCTCCATCAGAACGGCCGCCGCCGAGTTCGATGTGCCAAAGTCGATGGCCAGAATCCGGTCCGACATGCGTGTCTCCTGCGCTCCAAGAAGCCCGCGGGATTACCCAAAGCCGCCCGGCTGCGCAAGCCCGTTCCGCCGCCGTTTCCCGCCTCGCCGCCCGAACCCGCCCCGGCTCGCTCATCTGGCCGGAAATACCCAGCCCGCTCGGCCACAGGCGCCGGGCATCCGCAGAGACAGGGACAGTGGCGGGGACAGAGACAGTGGCGGGGACAGAGACAGCGGCGGGGACAGAGACAGGGGCAGGGGCAGGGACGGTGGCAGCGGCAGAGACAGTGGCAGCGGCAGAGACAGTGGCAGAGACAGTGGCAGGGACAGAGACAGCGATTGGAGCAGAGGCACGGCGCCCGTCTGCCCCGGTTCGGTCAGCCTCGCCCAACCGCTTTCAGAAACCGTTCAGTTACCGCTCGGATACCGTTCAGATACCGACGTGCGAAATCAGCAATATCAATCACTTGCCCCGCATGACCCTCGGAAATACCGACGCATGCAAAAAAGGCCCCGCCAACCGGCAGGGCCTTCGCAAACGTAATCGCTCTCGAACGCGATCAGTTCTTGGCTTTGTCGACCATCTTGCCGGCGGAAATCCACGGCATCATGCCGCGCAGCTTTTCACCGACCTGCTCGATCTGATGCTCGTCGTTCAGACGACGCGTGCCCTTGAAGAAGGGCTGACCTGCCGCGTTTTCCTGCATGAAATCACGCACGAACTTGCCGGTCTGGATGTCGCGCAGAACCGCCTTCATCTTCGCCTTGGTCTCGTCATAGGGCAGGATGCGCGGACCCGAAACATACTCGCCGTATTCGGCGGTGTTGCTGATCGAATAGTTCATGTTGGCGATGCCGCCTTCATAGATCAGATCGACGATCAGCTTCACTTCGTGCAGGCACTCAAAGTAAGCCATTTCAGGCGCATAGCCCGCTTCGACCAGGGTTTCGAACCCCATGCGGATCAGCTCGACCAGGCCACCGCACAGCACCGCCTGCTCGCCGAACAGATCGGTTTCGCATTCTTCGCGGAAGTTGGTCTCGATGATGCCCGACCGGCCGCCACCGATGGCCGAGCAATAGCTCAGACCGATTTCCAGCGCACGACCCGAGGCATCGTTATCGACCGCCACCAGGCAGGGCACGCCGCCGCCCTTGGTGTACTCGCCCCGCACGGTATGGCCGGGGCCCTTCGGCGCCATCATGATGACATCGACACCGGGTTTCGGCTCGATCAGACCGAAATGCACGTTCAGACCATGGGCAAATGCGATCGCCGCACCGTCCTTCAGGTTGTCATGAACATATTTCTTGTAGGTTTCCGCCTGAAGTTCATCGGGCATGGTAAACATGATCAGGTCACACCAGGCCGCCGCCTCTGCGATCCCCATCACGGTCAGGCCCTCGGCTTCGGCCTTCTTCGCCGAGGCTGAGCCTTCGCGCAGCGCGACGACCAGGTTCTTCGCGCCGGAATCCCGCAGGTTCAGCGCATGGGCATGACCTTGCGAGCCATAGCCCAGGATGGCCACTTTCATGTCCTTGATCAGGTTGATGTCGCAATCGCGATCATAATAAACACGCATCGTCTTTTCCTTCCAGGTTATGGGGGCAGAATACGCACCGTCCCGGAAAATGCGTTGCAATATCTGCATGAATTCGACATTTATGAAAAAATCAATTCGCAAAAATTGGATTATAGGTAAGATCAATGCTTGATGACACCGACAGACGTATCCTGCGGCAATTCCAGGCAGATCCCACCGCCTCCGCCGCGCAACTGGCCGAACGTGCCGGCCTGACGCAGGCCACCTGCTGGCGCCGCATCGAACGGATGCAGGCGCAGGGCATCATTCGCGGCACCCGGGCAGTGATCGACTGGCGCGCCCTTGGATACGAGGTCGAAGTCTCCCTGCGCGTGACTCTCGACAAGACGCAGCCCCGCGCGTTCGAGGATTTCGCGGCAGAGGCCAGGAAGATCCCGGAAGTCCTTGAAATACAGACGTTCCTTGGACAGGTGGATGCGCGTCTTGGGCTGGTCGCCCGCGACATGACCCACTACCAGCAGATCTATCGCACGCGCATCCTGCCTTTGCCCCACATCACCGATCTCGATGCGCTGATGCACATCGCACGGATCAAGCATGACGAATCCGTGCCCCTATGATCGACCTCGATGATATCGACCGTCAGATCCTGCGGGCCCTGTCCGAAGACGCGACGCAAAGCTCCGGCGCGATGGGGCGCAAGCTGGGCCTGTCGCAACCGGCCACCTGGCGCCGCATTCGACGGCTGGAGGACGCCGGCGCCCTCCGGGGCAGACGGGTCGACCTCGATCTCGCACGCCTCGGCTTCGGCGTCACCGTCTTTCTCGGCGTCAAGCTCGCCGCCAAGGGCCGCCTCAGTCTCGAGGATTTCGAACGCGCCGTCTCGGCAATCCCCGAGGTCCAGACCGTCGAACACATCCTCGGCGCCTATGATTACCGTTTGCGCGTCACCGCCCGCGACATTCCCGATTTCGAACGCGTCCTGCGGCGTCGCATCATGACCCTGCCGGGGATCGGCAATGTCGATGCCAACGTGCTGCTCTCGGAGGAACGCCTCTCGGGTCCGCTCGGCTGATCGCTGCACCGCCAATTCCGTTTCCCTGTTGGAAATATCCCGGGGGAGGTGCGCAGCACCGGGGGCAGCGCCCCTCTTCAGACGCCCCCAAACAGTACTACCTCACGCCCAAACCCATCTGCATCAATACCTTGCGCACCGGTGCGGCCGAATACAGCGCATTCAGTCCTGCCGCCCGCAGATCCCGCAGGGGCTGCGCCGATATCTGTGACGCCCTGTTCAGCGCGTCGATACCGGCGGCGCGGATCTGCACGTCGCGGTGACGACCGTCGTGATAGGCGTCCATCATCTGCGCGTCGCCCAGCTGCTCGGGGGCGGCGATGGCCAGATCGCGCAGACACCGCAAATCCCCCAGCGACATGTTCAGACCCTGCGCACCGATCGGCGGCAGGACATGCGCAGCCTCGGCCATGAGGGCCAGGCGTTGCCCGCTCATCCGCTCCGCCACCTGGGTGATGATCGGCCAGACCGACCTGCGCGTCTCCAGCCTCAGCGGCCCGAGGATGCCGCAACTGCGCCGCAGCATCTCGGCCTCGAACGCGGCCACGTCCAAGGCCGCCAGCTCCTGAACGCGCGGCCCGTCCTCCATCCAGACCACGGCCGATGACGGCCGCCCGTCCAGATCAGGCAGCGGTACCAGCGTGAAGGGACCGCCACTGCGATGGATCTCGGTCGACACGTTCTCATGCGGCACCGGATGGGTCACCGCAAAGGCGAGGGCTTTCTGGCCGTAACGGCGGGTGGTGACGCCGATGCCTGCCGCCTCGCGCATCGGGGACAGGCGGCCATCGGCGGCGATCACCAGGCGGGCACGCACGCGCGTTCCGTCGGACAATCCGACAAAGGCCTCGGTCTCGCGGGTGAACAGGCTCTTGCTGGCTGTGCCCGGTCGAAATTCAACCGTGTCCAGCGCTTCGATGCGCGCGACCATCTCGCGGCGCAGCAGCCAGTTCGGCAGGTTCCATCCGAACGGATGATCGGAAATCTCGGCCGAATTGAAATCGCGGATCACGCGCGCCTCGGGGGCCGGTCCGCCCGCATCCACGATCCGCATGATGTTCAATGGCGCTGCGTGCGGCCCCAGGGCATCCCAAAGCCCGATATCCTCCAGCAGGTTCCGCGCCGGTTGCAGAAAAGCTGTCGTGCGCAAATCCGCGCCCTCGGCCTCCCGCGCCACCACGGGCGCGGCGGGGTCGAGGCACAGCACCGAAAACCCTGCCACGCCAAAGGCGCAAGCCGCGGTCAGCCCTGCAACTCCACCGCCCGAGATCACAATATCGAAACGCTTGTCCATGGCGAACCTCCTGCTCAGCTATCTAGAGCGCAGCCGACCGAGGGAAAAGCGCCAAAGCGCCGCGCCCGTCACAGCAGTTTGCCCAGAAACCCCGACAGGTCATCTGTATGGAAATGGATATGCTCGGCGGCGAAGGGCGCCTCGGCGACATGAACGCAGCGCAGCCCCATTGCAAATGGCTCGGCCAGATTGCGCGGATCGTCCTCGAACATCGCGGCACGGGTCGGGTCGAACCCGTCAGCGGCAAAAACGGCATCAAAGGCCGCACGCTCAGGCTTTGGCAGAAAGCCCGCATGTTCAACGCCATAGATGGCATCGAACAGACCTTCCAGACCACGCGCCGCACTGACGCGTTCGGCATAGGGGGCCGATCCGTTGGTGAAGATGATCTTGCGCCCGGGCAGGGCGCGAATGTGGCTGGCCAAAAGGGGATCGGCCTGCAGATGCGTCAGGTCGATGTCATGGACATGTTGCTGAAACGGCAGGGGGTCGATCCCATGTTCGCGCATCAACCCCGACAATGTCGTGCCATGGGTGCGCCAATAATGCCCGCGCAGCCGGTCGGCCTCTTCCGCATCGACCTTCAGCAAATCCATGACCCAGTCGCGCATTCGAACCTTGATCTGATCGAACAGGCGCGCCGAGGGGTGATAAAGCGTATTGTCGAGGTCGAAGACCCAAGTGGTCACATGGCTGAATGAGGCGTTTGGCATGGCCGGACGCTAGCGCCGCGCGGGGCGCTGCGCAAGCCATCGCGCTGACCGATTGCTTGCCATGCGCCGCCCGGCAGGACTACTGTGAGCCGAATTTCAAAGGAGCCGCTCGGCATGGCGATCAAACCTGCGCAAGGGGATGCATATTCGCTCATTCTCGAAGCGATCGACGTGGGCGTCTACCGCCCTGGCGACCGTCTGGTCGAAAGCGAACTGGCAGAACGGTTTGGCGTTTCGCGCACCCCAATTCGCGAGGCATTGCAACGGCTTGAAACCCAGGCGCTGCTGACCCGTGATGGCCGCTCCCTGATCGTGGCATCGCTGGATCACAATCAGCTCGCAGAACTCTACATCGTGCGGGCCGAGCTTGAAGCCCTGGCTGCGCGCCTTGCCGCGCGTCACGCCAATCCCGAAGAGGTGCGCGTGCTTCAGGACATGATCGCAGATGATCGCAAGCATCTGGGGGATCCGCAGGCGCTGAGCCGCGCAAACCGGCGTTTTCACCACCAGATTCACCTGGCGTCGCACAACCGCTTTCTTGTTCAGCAACTCGACCTCGTACACCGTTCCATGGCCTTGCTGGCAACAACCTCCCTGGCCGCCGAAGGGCGTGACGAAGATGCCCTCGCCGAACATGATGCCATCGTCCGGGCCATCGCCACGCGGGACGAGGCAAAGGCAGGCGACGCCCTGCGCACCCATATTTCCAAGGCGTTCATCACCCGGCTCAAGCTCGACGCAGCCCGCGACGAAGATCACATCTAGGCTTCTGGTCCCTGAGTATCGGCGGTTTCGCCGGCGGACGAGATCGAATGGCCATGTTGTGTCTTGTGCCAGTGGAATGGGCAAAAGATCAGCTCGTACAGCGCCATATAAGCGGCAAGACATCCCAGGGGATAATACAGGTGCAGCGTCGGCACCCATTTCCACAGGTGCCGGTGCCCCGCCTTGCGCGTGGCGACAAGGCCCAGCGTGATGTTCTGGATTTCGGCGGTAAAGAACAGGATGGCACAGGTGGTCAACAGCGGCGGCGGGATGATTTCGCGCAGCGGATGCGGCAGACCCAGCAGGATCAGCCAGAACGACCACAGCAGCGGCGCCAACATGAATTGCGATACTGCCGTGATGAAATGCGCATGAAACCCGATGAAACGCCATGGTCCCAGCTGGCGCAGCACAAGGCGTGGATTTCGCAGATGAACAAGGTACGTCACCACGTAACCCTTTAGCCAGCGCGACCGCTGCGTGACCCAGGGGCGCGCGTGGCAATTCGCCTCTTCCGATGTGGTCGAGGACAGGATTTGCGTATCGTAGCCATGGCGCGCCAGGCGAAACCCCAGATCGGCATCCTCGGTGACATTGTGGGCGTCCCAGCCACCCAGCTCCTCCAGCACGTCGCGGCGCACGAAAACGGTGGTGCCGCCCAGCGGGACCGCCAGCCCCATCTGCGACATCCCGGGCAGGACCAGCCGGAACCAGCTGTTGTATTCAACCGTAAAGCAACGCGCGATCCAGTTCTGATCGGCATTGTAGTAATCCAGCGCGCCCTGAAGGCAGGCGACGCGGCGGGGCGAGGCAGCGAAACGCTCGGCCACCTTCAGCAACTGATCAGGCTCGGGGGCGTCTTCGGCATCATAGATCCCGATGATCTCGCCCCGGCAAAAATCCAAGGCATAGTTCATGGCGCGTGGTTTTGTGCGCGGCACGCCATCTGGCACCGTGACCACGCGCATCCAGCGCGGCAGGTCCAACGTTGAAATCGCGCCACGGGTCACGTGGTCATGTTCCTCCAGCGCCAGGATGACATCCAGTCGATCACGGGGATAGTTCAACTTCTCCAACCGCTTGATCAGCAGCTCGGCGATGCGTCTCTCCTTGTACAATGGCACCAGGACAGAGATTTCGGGCAGGCGCTTCCTGCTATCTTTCGGCACCTGCTCCGGCGCCGTCGCTTTCAGCAGATGGGTCAGCGTCGCGCCGCCTTTCATCAGCATGGCAAGCGCCAGCGTCAGGGTGGCCCAGGTTACCCCGGCCAGAAATATCACCTTGGGATAGAATGCCAGCGCCGCCAGAACGCAGATGATGATTGCAAAGGATATCTGCACGCGGTGCGAAGCGCGCGACCAGGTGCGGCAACTTTCGCCAGTTGGAACGCGGTTCGACATCTTTGCAACAAGGGCGTCGTGATGCGCCTCTGCCAGGTAGGTCTGGATTTCACCGTGGGTGGCGACGACGGGGCGCGCATCGATCAGCAGCGGTTCTGCCAGGTTGCGTTCCAGCGTGTCGAGCAGGGCCGAAAAGTGTTCCGGCCGCGCGCAGGCAACGATCAGGCAACCTTGGCTTAACTTCCATGGGACAAGTTGATGCTTCAGGCAAAAGCTGGGGTCGAATAGATCGAGAAGGTGCTTGTCGGGCGCGTCTGTCGTGAAATCCACCCGGCTGAACCCCAGGCTCAGGCTCAGCAGGTCGAGAAGATGTCGTTCACTGACCTCTCCCTCGGCCCAGGCACGGCGAAGGCGATCGGCGTTGTCGGGACGGTCCAACATGCGATCGGTCGCAAGCAGGAATTCCGTGGCGCGTTCTTGAAACATGCCGGCCTGCACCGGATCCAGCCCCCCCGAACGGAGCGGGCCGGCATGTGTCGATGGCTGCGTGTCCAGCTTGCGCAGGTTCGACACCATGAATGTAAGCCCCTTTCCTCCTGCTGCAGAACTGTTTCGCAAGCGAAGGTTAATCGGGCGTTAGCAAATCCTTTCCACAGGGTTAATGGGTGCATTTTGGAAGGCGGATTCAGCGCATAGGTGTATTTTGTGGTGATTGCCCTGGCTCACTGACGATCCAAGGGCGCCCTTGCGCCGCTGCACCGCGGGCGATGCACGATGGTGCGGCGCACGATCATCCATTTTGACTGGTTCGCCAGACACCGACAGGGGGGTGAATTGCGGTTGCGCATGAAAAAGGGGGCCGGAATGGGCCCCCTGAATTCACGATCCGACATCCCTTCAGGCGTCGCTTGCAACCTTGTCCATCGAGGCGGCAAAGCGTTCAAACAGATAAAAGCTGTCTTGCGGGCCGGGGCTGGCCTCGGGGTGGTACTGGACCGAAAAGACCGGCCGGTCCGCCATGCGTATGCCACAGTTGGAACCATCGAAAAGCGAAACATGCGTTTCCTTGACACCGCTGGGCAGCGACTGGCTATCGACCGCAAAGCCGTGGTTCATCGACGTGATCTCGACCTTGCCCGTTTCCAGGTCCTTGACCGGATGGTTTGCCCCATGGTGCCCGTGGTTCATCTTGACGGTCTGCGCCCCAAGCGCCAGCGCCAGGATCTGGTGCCCCAGGCAGATACCGAAAACCGGCATGTCAGAGGCTTTCATGACCTGCTGAATCATCGGCACGGCATACTTTCCGGTTGCCGCAGGGTCGCCAGGGCCATTCGACAGGAACAATCCGTCGGGATTGTGGGCCAGCACCTCTTCGGCCGTCGCGCTTGCAGGCAAAACCGTAACGTCGCACCCGGCCGAGGCCAGACAACGCAGGATGTTGCGCTTTGCGCCATAGTCGATGGCGACCACCTTGTGGCGGGCCTCGGTCTGGCGGGTAAATCCGTCGGGCCAGGCCCACCGCATTTCATCCCAGCGATAGCTTTGGGCGCAGGTGACATCACGGGCAAGGTCCATGCCTTCGAGCCCGGCAAAGCCGCGGGCACGGGCGACCAGGGCCTCGACATCAAAGTTGCCATCGGGATCATGTGCCAGTGCGGCATGCGGCGCCCCCCGGGCGCGGATCGCGCGTGTCAGCCTGCGGGTATCGATACCGCCAATCGCAATGCGCCCACGCGCGGCCAGCCAATCACCCAGCTCCCCGGCAGCACGATAGTTCGACGCTTCGGTCGGGTCCCATTTGACCACCATCCCCGCCGCGACAGGATTGGCGGTTTCATCGTCTTCGGTATTCACGCCGACGTTGCCGATATGGGGGAAGGTAAAGGTGATAATCTGTCCGGCATAGGATGGATCAGTCATGATCTCCTGGTAGCCGGTCATCGCCGTGTTGAAGCAGAGTTCAGCCTCGGTCACGCCGGTGGCGCCAAACCCCTTGCCGTAGAAGATCGTCCCATCGGCAAGCGCGAGGCAGGCAGTCGGTTTCTGTCCTTGGATAAGGGGCATGGCAACAACTCTTCTGGGAATGGCAAATCGGAGCATACCTAGAAGGGCAGGGCAGGCGGGTCAAGGGGCGGAGAGGCGTGTGCCGGGCTTTGGCTTCGTTGTGCGGGACACTCGCAAGCGAGCGACGAGGAGAGAGTCGCCCAACGAGGTGCGAATGCGGTTGCTGCATCGCGGCAGGTTTCAGGCCCCACAGGGGCGTTGACGCGGCGAAACCTTAACAGGTGGGCTCAAAACCGTTCCGCGCCGCGGCGAATGCGCGGTGGAACGCTTGTCGATGGCTGTGCGTTTCGCTATATGTCGGCACTTGCAACCAACTCCGGGGTAGACGTGAGATGCAACTGAGAGACCAGGTCAACACAGCCATGAAGGCCGCGATGAAAGATCGCGCCAAGGAACGGCTCTGCACCCTGCGGCTGATCAATGCAGCCATCAAGGACCGCGATATTGCCGTCCGCGGCGACGGCAAGGACGAAGGCGTCTGCGAGGCCGAAGTGCTTGCTATCTTGGGGAAAATGACCAAGCAAAGACAGGAAAGCGCCCGCGCCTACGAAGAAGGTGGGCGCATCGACCTGGCGGAGCAGGAACTGGAAGAAATCAAGGTGATCGAAGAGTTCCTGCCGCGGCAGCTGCGCGACAAGGAAGTGGATGCGGCGATCGAGGAAGCCATTGCCACCACCGAGGCGAATTCGATCCGGGACATGGGCAAGGTCATTGGCCATCTGAAGGCGAAATACACCGGCCAGATGGACTTTGGCGCCGTTGGGCCGATGGTGAAAAAACGCCTGACTACATAAGCTTAGGCGTAGCGACAGTTTCAAAGGGCCCCTGCCGGGAGATCGGCGGGGGCTTTTTTTCGTCCTGCGGCCTGCCGGGAGCGGCGCAGGGCGAGGGGGGCCAAACTGCCCGAAACGGAACGTCGGTGCCTGCGTCGGTATCTGGGCGGTATCCGGGCGGTGGAAACTCGGTCGGTTCTGTCTGCGTCTTCGTCTGACGCGGCGCGGCGTCGCGGTTGGGGCTGGCGCAGGGAGGAGCGGCGCGCGGGTGCGTCGCGGAAAGGCAAGGATGCCGAGGCGGGGGGCGTGGGCCGAAGGTGGGGGGAGGATGCCGGGTGATTCGGTGTCGACGGGGGCCGTGCGCCGCCACCGGCGGGGGCGAAGCGGCCGGGATGCAAAAGGCTTTGCGGCTCTCGGCGGAGAGGTTCGGAATTGGACCCTGTGAATGGGAACCCGTGCCCGGGCTGACAAGTTTTCACCTTGCTACATTCCCGCAGCGGAACATTCGGCCAGACCAGACCAGACGGGCCAGACCACATCTGCCAGAGCAGACGGTTCAGACCAGACGGGCCAGAGCAGACGGGCCAGGGGTGTGAGACTTGACTATGTGGCTGTCGGACGTGGCTTGGCCCCCACGGCGGGACTGATGGACAGAGACAGGAGACATGCAGATGAAAGCGCGATCCAAGGCACAGCAGCGGGCCGCCGGGGCGGCTCTTTCCGCCAAACGGGGCGAGACCAAAGTCGGTGATTTGCAGGGTGCATCAAAGGACATGTACGACAGCATGAGCGAGGCTGAGTTGGAAGAGATGGCATCGACCTCGCTCAAGAATCTGCCGGACGAGGCGGATTGACACGGAACGGGCAGGGTGATCCGAAACCGGCCTCGATCATCAGTCTTGCGGCGGGCTGACAGGCGCAGCGCGAGGGTTGCAAATGTTTGCGCCTTGCCATGCTGCGGGGTGAGCCGGTCGCGAGCGATATGCCCGTGAGACATGCCTGTGAGCGGGAACGGTACGGCGCGCCGTTTCGGTGGCCGCGTCGGGGTTCCTGGCGGGGCTGGTGATGGTGGTCGGGAATGGCCGCTTGCAGGTGGCCTTGCGCCCTTTGGTGACTGCATCTGGAACGCGACGATTTGCGAACGCCGCGCGCTTGCACTTGATCCTTCGGGGCCTTGTTTCAGCGGCCAATGAGGCGGGCGTGGGCGATGCCCAAGTCGCGCGGCCATGGGGGTTGCCTTGGGTTGCCTTGGGGTGTGACGGACGGGGGGCGGGCACGCAGGCGCGGAGCGTGCGAACGGAGGACGCGGCGGGGGGATACGGTTTGCGACACCGGGCTTCGCGGTGTCGCGGTTTGCAATGGGGCAGACGGGGATAGGGCAGACGGGGATAGGGCAGGCGGATGTACGGCGCTTGTCTGCGTCGCCGATATCGCCCCGCCCGCAGTCGCGTCCCACGACAAGATTTAGATCGACACGATTTAGATCGAGATGGCTCAGATCGGGCGGGACAGGACGGCGCGCAGTTCGGGATAGAGCGCCTTGCGTTCGTCTTCGGAGAGAAAGGCACCGATCTCGACCTCTCGTCCATTGCCGGACAGGGTGATGTAGTGCGGCACACGGCCACCTGTTTCATGCACTTGGAGCCGTACCCAGTAGCGGTTGCATCGCCATTCATGATGCTGGTTGCGCGGACCGTCACGCAGCAGCGTGCAATCGTCGCCGGTGATGCTGAGGCGTTCGAGGATCATGCCATCGCGATAGGACCGGCGCAGCGCCCACCACAGCGCGGCGAGGGCGATCAGCGCAAAGGGCAGCAGGCCCCAGAGCACCGGCGAGCCGAGCATGGTGAACAAAGGCACCATCGCCAGGATGAAGAACAGGCCGATCACCACGGCGAACCCGCCGGGCGGCAGCGACCTGTGCGGCGTCAGGTCGAGTTGGTGGTGATCATCCTGCCAGTGATAGGGCAAGGGCGGCTCCGTTATCGTACCGTTTGCAGGCCGAGATGGCCGGGGCAGGCGGGCGGTCCGGGTGGTTGCGCCAGCCCGCGGGACCGTATCGCGCGCCGGGGGAATGAGGGGCGTTGAAACGCGAAGGGGGCGCCTTGCGGCGCCCCCTGGTCATGTTGTGGCACCGATCAGTGCGCGTGGCTCTTGTCCCAGTCTTCGCGCTTGGGCAGCTGCTCGAACGTATGTTCGGGCGGCGGGCACGGCAGGGTCCATTCCAGCGTGTCGGCGTATTCGTTCCAGTAGTTGTTTTCGGTGATCCTGGCACCGCGGAACAGCGAATAGAACATCACGCCGAAGAAGAACACGAAGGACGCGAAGGACAGGAAGGCGCCCATCGACGACCAGAAGTTCCAGACGGCGAAGCCTTCGGGATAGTCGATGTAACGGCGCGGCATGCCCTGACGCCCGAGGAAGTGCTGCGGGAAGAAGGTCAGGTTGGCGCCGATGAACATGGCCCAGAAGTGCAGCTTGCCTGCCCATTCGGGGTATTGCCGTCCGGTCATCTTGCCGAAGTAGAAGTAGATACCGGCGAAGATGGCGAACACCGCCCCCAGCGACATCACGTAGTGGAAGTGTGCCACGACGTAGTAGGTGTCGTGATAGGCGCGGTCGACGGGGGCCTGGCTGAGCACGAGGCCGGTGACGCCGCCCACGGTGAACAGGAACAGGAAGCCGAAGGCCCAGAGCATCGGTGTCTTGAACTCGATCGAGCCCTGCCACATCGTCGCGATCCAGCTGAACACCTTGACGCCCGTCGGGACGGCGATGACCATGGTGGCCATCATGAAGTAGCTCTGCTGTGTCAGGCTGAGGCCCACGGTGTACATGTGGTGCGCCCAGACGACGAAGCCCAGCACGCCGATCGCGATGATCGCCAGCACCATCGGCAGGTAGCCGAAGATGGGCTTGCGCGCGAAGGTCGAGATGACGTGGCTGATGATGCCGAAGCCGGGCAGGATGATGATGTAGACCTCGGGGTGACCGAAGAACCACAGGATGTGCTGATAGAGGATCGGGTCGCCGCCACCTGCGGGGTTGAAGAAGGTGGTCCCGAAGTTGCGGTCGGTCAGCAGCATGGTGATGGCGCCGGCCAGCACGGGCAGGGCCAGAAGGATCAGCCAGGCGGTGACGAAGACGGACCAGGCGAACAGCGGCACCTTGAACAGCGTCATGCCGGGCGTGCGCATGTTCAGGAAGGTGGTGATGATGTTGATCGCGCCGAGGATCGAGGAGGCACCGGAGACGTGTACCGCGAAGATCGCGAGGTCGGTGGAATAGCCGCCCTCGGACGTCGACAGGGGCGGATAGAGCACCCAACCGATGCCGGAACCGGCCTGGTCATTGCCGCCGGGGGCAAACAGCGAGGCAATGCCGAGGCAGAGGCCGGCGACGTAGAGCCAGAACGACATGTTGTTCAGGCGCGGGAAGGCCATGTCCGGGGCGCCGATCTGGAGCGGCATGAAGTAGTTGCCGAAACCGCCGAACAGGGCCGGGATGACGACGAAGAACATCATCAGCACGCCGTGATAGGTGATCATGACGTTCCAGAGGTGCCCGTTTGGCGTGCACTCTGCCGAGGACGGCCAGAAACGCGCGCCCTCAAGGCACATGAACTGCACGCCGGGATGCATGAGCTCCATCCGCATGTAGACGGTGAAGAGAACCGAGATCAGGCCGGCGCATGCTGCGACGACCAGATACAGGATCCCGATATCCTTATGGTTGGTGGACATGAACCAGCGGGTGAAAAACCCACGGTTGTCTTCATGCCCGTGGCCATGAACGGCTGCGTCGGCCATGTCTGCCTCCTGCTAGAAGTTGTAGCGCCTGAGTGGGGACTCCTCCCGCGCGCCGGAAATTACAGGCTTTTTAAAAGAGCCACCCCTTCGGGGCAATGGCCGGTATTGACGCAGATCAAATATTTTTGTCAACGCGCGAGGTCGCGTGAGGCCCGGATGACGCTTTCGGCATGGTTGCATGGTGGTTTCGCCATCGTAACCCCGGCGGGGACCGGGCGTCGACAGGGGGCGAGAGGGTCGGGCGCGCGCCGCGCTGGCGGGGAGAGGCGCGGTGTTGCCGCGGCGCGCGACGTATACGGGGAGAGCGGGATCGGGAGGGCGTGCAACCGCGCCGCGAATCGGGGCGCGGTTGGTCGGGTGCATGACTTGCAGGCCGGGCGGTGTGGCTTGCAGACGACCGGGCGGTGAGGCAGTGAGGCGGTGAGGCGGCGTGGCTTGCAGACGCGCAGGCTGGTCAGGTGATATGCCTTGCAGCCGGGCCGGGCGGTGTGGCTTGCAGACGACCGGGCGGTGAGGCGACGTGGCTTGCAGACGCGCAGGCTGGTCAGGCGCGAGGTCAGGCTTGAGGTCTGGCCTGCGGTCTGCCTTGCGGTCTGGCGTGGCTGTCTGGCGTGGCTGTCGGGCGCGGGGGCCTGTCGGCGCGGTCTGATGGCGTGATCCGCCTGGCGATCCGGCGTGGTAGGCTGGTCAGGCGAGCCGGCGCAGCGATCCGCCCCGGGTGGCCTGTTGGAGCGGATCAGGAGCCGGAGTCCTGCCCGAACTGAGCGAGGTAGGCGGCCACGTCGGCCTGATGATCGCGCAGGCGGAACGTCATCTTGACCTGCGCCTTGTCGTCCCCGAGCGTTTCACGCAGAAATCCGCGCGGGTCGGTGATATAGGCCTGAAGGGTGTCGGCGTTCCAGACAAGACCCTGTTCACCTGCCGTCACGAGGTCGGCGCCATAGCGGAAATCCTCAATCCCCGCCTGACGCCCGATGATGCCATAAAGATTGGGGCCGGTACGCCCGCCCTTGACGATCACCTCGTCCGCCGAGGCGATCTGGTGGCAGGATTTGCACTTGCGGAACTCTTTTTCGCCCACTGCGGCATCGCCCATGTCGGCAAGGGCGGGGGTGGCGAGGCAAAGCAGGGCTGTTGCCGTCATCATCAGTCGGGTCACGTCGGTCCTCCGGGGTGGCGTCTGGCTACGTCGCTTGTTGTAGGGCATTGCGGTGTCGGGCCAAAGGGGGCGCGGGGCCGGTCTTTTGTCGCAGGCACCAGCGCCGGGGCGGCACCAACCGTCTTGCACCACCTCATGAAAATGCGGCGTGCGGTGCGCGGCGTGTTGGGCGCAGGCCGATGACGGTGCGGTGCCGGGCAGACAGGGCCGGTGCGCCAGCCCCCCGGCCTCGGGTTTGGTGCAGGCTGTCGGGCGGGCGGGGGGCGACGGAAGCGCGCCCGGGCCAGTCTGGACGGCTCCCTCTCGGTCTTTGCTTATGCCTCGGCGGCCGGTTCGGGAAAGGCCTTGGCAAAGGTGGCCATCAGCGCGACGTCCAGATCATCCATCCCGACCGGCAGGCCGAGGTCGACAAGGCTGGTGACGCCATGGCCTGTGATGCCACAGGGAACGATGCCCGAGAAATGCTCAAGATCCGGTTCGACGTTGATCGAGATGCCATGAAAGCTGACCCATTTGCGCAGGCGGATGCCGATGGCCGCAATCTTGTCTTCGCGCGGGGTGCCGTCGGGCAGGGGGGCCTTGTCGGGGCGCGGAACCCAGACGCCGACGCGGCCTTCGCGGATCTCTCCGGTGATGCTGAACTCGGCCAGGGTGGCAATGACCCAGTTTTCCAGGGCCAGCACGAAGGCCCGCACATCGCGACCGCGCCGGGTCAGATCCAGCATCACATAGGCCACGCGCTGACCCGGCCCATGGTAGGTGTATTGCCCGCCACGCCTGGCATCGAAGACCGGAAACCGATCCGGGTCGACCAGATCCTGCACCTTGGCCGAGGTCCCCGCAGTATAGAGCGGGGGGTGTTCGAGCAGCCAGATCGCTTCGCGGGCTTCGCCACGGGCAATCGCTTCGACGCGGGCCTCCATGAAGGCAAGCGCCTCTTCATAGCCCGTCAGCCCATCCGTGATGATCCATTCCGGGCCGGATCCATCCGCAAATGGCGTGGCGTCGTGGGTGGGGTTGGCGGCGGAACTGGGGGCAGACAAGGCAGGACTCCGGCATTTTGGGGCGAAGATTGGCAGGGAGAAAGGGGGGGGCGAAGGCGGGGTGGCGATTGTTGAGGCAGGTGGCGGAGGGCAGAGGCCGGGAAGCCAGCCGAAGCGGGCTGTCGGAGGCACAGTTTTCCGCCATTGCCGTGGGGAATGCAACGCCGTCGACATGTGCAGTGCTGCCCCTGCCAACGGGTCCCTGTCCATGGCGGCTTAGGACGGCGCATCTTTCGCGGGAAAGTTTCGCAGGGGGCCGTGTGCATGGCGGGTCGCGACCCGAAACCACGGGTCCGGAATGGAACACGCGCGGGAAGAGGGCGATGCCGGGGCCCGGCTGAAAAATGCGGCGGACCCGGTAAGAATGCCCTGACGGGAAAATCGCGCGAACAGCGCAATTTGGGTCTTCACATTGGCAGGGGCGCTGGGTATACGCCCGCTACCTACCTGATCACGTGCGGTCGTGGCGGAATTGGTAGACGCGCAGCGTTGAGGTCGCTGTGGGGTAACACCCGTGGAGGTTCGAGTCCTCTCGACCGCACCATTTCAGGCCCTGGTGCCTGATCCGGCGACAGTGATCATGTCGCATCCGACGCCCCCCTTCATTCTTGCCATTGATCGAACGCGCCGGCCCCGGGGACGGTCCGCGATGCAGTCGCGCGTGGTCTTGCCGTTGGGCGGGCCGTGTCCGCCGGGCGATGGTGCCTGCCCGTGGGGCGGCTTTGTGGGGGGCTTTGTGCGGGGCTTTGGCAACGCCGCGCGGGAATACGCATCGATCGGCGGTTCGCAGATTGACATCGGTTGCAAGCTGTAATTGGAAATGTCGCATGCGATCACGCGCCCCGAGTGCGGCACGCGATCGCCATCACTTCGCAAGCCAAAAGCCAGCAATATCCGACCGTCCCGGCCCTTGTCAGCCGATTGGGCGGCCTTTTTCTTATAGCTGGGGAGCTTGCAAAATGACATTCGACACTCCGAAACCCGGCGCGGGGCCTTCGCCTGCGCGCCATACCGCTGTGCGCCCGTCACCGACGCTTGGCTTGTTGCCGATCATCGCGATCACTGCCGCCGTGTCCGGCCCGGCCTTTGCCCAGACTGTCGACCTGGACCCGATCACCGTGCAAAGCGATGTCGAGGGTGAAGCCGCCAACAATTACACCGTGACCAACAGTGCCTCGGGCAAGGCGACCGCGCCGCTGATCGACACGCCGCAATCCGTCACCGTCATCACCCGCAAGGAGATGGAAGAGCGCGGCGCGACATCGCTGTACGATGTGCTGCGCACGACGCCGGGCATCACGATGCGCGCGGGCGAGGGCGGCACCCCCGCCGGCGATATCCCGCAGATCCGTGGCTTTGACGCCAGTGACGATATCCTGGTCGACGGGCTGCGCAATTCGTCGCGCACCAGCTACGAATCCTTCAACCTGGAAACGGTCGAGATCACCCGGGGCTCGGATGGCAGCGCGGCTGGTGCGGGCGCTGCGGGCGGCACGATCAACCTGAATTCCAAGGTGCCGCAGCCGGGGACGTTCGACGACGTGTCGCTGACCTATGGCACCGGCAACTACAAGCGCGCGACGCTGGATTCGAACCGTCAGATCGGCGATCTGGGCGTGCGGCTGAACCTGATGTACCAGGATGCCGACGACCTGGGCGGCAAGGAGGGCAAGACCTCCAAACGCTATGGCATCGCGCCCAGCCTGAGCTATCAGATCGACGAGGATACCAAGGTCACCGCGGGTCTGTATTACTACAAGAACGAGGACATGCCCGATTACGGTGTGCGGATGTCCAACGACAACGTGCCGGACGCCTATCGCGTCGGGTCGGGCACCGCGGAAGATCCGTGGCAGCCGATCGATGTGCCGACGGATACATTCTATGGCACGCCGGGGCGCGATTTTTCCGACAACGAAACCCAGAGCGCCTACGTGCGGCTGGATCACGACTTTGCCAGCGGGCTGAGCTTTGCCGCGACGCTGCGGGCGACCCATGACGAAACCCGCTATCTGGTGACGCAGCCGGGCATTTCCAGCACGGACGAGATCAGCCGGGGCGCAAAATCCGGCAACCGCGAGAACGACACGCTGGCCTTCAACGCGCAGATCAAGGGCGAGAGCGATATCCTGGGTCTGAACCACAGCTTTGCGTTCGGCCTCGACGTGTCGAAATCCGACGCGACACGGTTTGGCGGCTACAGCTATTCGCCGACGCCGGGCAACGTGGCCTATGTGAACCCCGATCTGGGCAACTGGACCGGCACGATCACGGCGGGCGACGCGAACCAGTGGCATACGACGCGGTCGACCACGCTCTATGCCTTTGATACCGTCGATCTGTCGCCGCAGTTCGAGGCGTCCTTCGGGCTGAGCCTGAACCGCTATGACGTGACCAGCGACACCGAGACCACCAGCGACACGACGAAATCCGACCTGGTGAACGGTTCGCTCGGGCTGGTGTACAAACCAACCGAGCAGGGGCGCATCTATGCCTCGATCAACAGCGCCTCGACCCCCGGCGGGCAGGGCGCGGGCACGGGCGGTGAATCGGCGGATGACAGCCTGAACGACCTCGATCCCGAACAGACGATCACCTACGAGGTCGGGACCAAGTGGCTGATGTTCAACGATCAGCTGATGCTGTCGGCCAGCCTGTTCCGCACGGAAAAGGACAATGCGCGCGTCACGACGGAGCTGGGCGAAGAGGAGAACATCGGCAAGACCCGTGCACAGGGTGTCGAGCTGGGCTTTGCCGGGCAGATCACCGACCAATGGGGGATTTCCGGCGGTTATGTCTACCAGGACGTCAAGCTGGTGGATGGCGGTTACAGCACGCCACGCGGGGGCGGCACGCCCTATCCGAACCCCGGCAACGGCAAGCAGCTGACAAAGATCCCCAAGAACACCTTCTCGCTCTGGACGACCTACGAGGTCAACGACGCCCTGACCTTTGGCGCCGGGGCGAGCTATGTGGACGAGCGTGTGGCGAGCTATTCCACCGACGGATCGGTCGCGGGGCTGATCCCGTCGAGCTGGCAGGCGGATCTGATGGTGTCCTACAAGTTCAACCAGGACACGTCGCTGCAACTGAACGTCAACAACGTGTTCGACGAACATGTGTATGGCGATTCCCACGTCACCCAGCACGTCTATACCGAGCCGGGCCGCAACTTTGCGATCACGCTGAAACATTCGTTCTGAGCGCGCCTCGGAGCAGGGAAAGGGCGGCTTTGGCCGCCCTTTTTTCGTCGGGGGGTGGTTGAATAATTCCTGACAGAAACACTTAACTTTTCGCGGCGCAGCGGGTAGCGTCGCGCCAGATACACGCGCCAGAGACAATGGAGCCTGCCATGCTTGTCACGATTCCCGATCTGCTGACCCCGGAGGAAGTCGCCTTTATCCGCCAGGTGCTGGAGGGGACCGACTGGGTCGACGGGCGGCGCACGGCCGGCGATCAGGCCGGCAAGGTCAAGCACAACCTGCAGGTCCCGGTCGAGAGCGACGAGGCGCGCGAGCTGGGCAACATCGTGCTGCGCGCGCTGGGGCGCAACGCGACCTATTCCTCGGCTGTGCTGCCGCTGCACGTGCTGCCGCCGATGTTCAACCGCTATGACGAGGGCATGACCTTTGGCGCGCACGTCGACGGGTCGATCCGGGTCGCGCCGGGCAGCGGGCAACGGCTGCGCACGGATGTGTCGACGACGATCTTTCTGACCCCGCCCGAAGACTATGATGGGGGCGAGCTGGTGGTGCATGACACCTACGGCGAACACCGCGTCAAGCTGCCTGCAGGGCAGGCGGTGATCTATCCCGCAACCAGCCTGCATTCGGTCACGCCCGTGACGCGCGGATCGCGCTGGGGGTCGTTCTTTTGGGCGCAATCGATGGTGCGCGACGACTGGCAGCGCCACATGCTGTACGACCTCGACCAATCGATCATGCGAATCCGGTCGATGCTGCCCGACGACGACCCCGGCGTCACCGGGATCACATCGCATTATCACAACATGATCCGGCAATGGTCCGAGCTGTGATCCCCGGGGCGCGCAGGCAGCAAAACCTGCGCTGCCGCGACGCGGATGTGGATGTGACACCGAGGGCGGGCCCGCAAGGGCGGGCAATGCGCGCGGGCAAGGTGGCGGCGGGCGTATTGCAGGGAAGGTGAGTGGGCCCGCGCGAACGGCATGACGCGGGGCGGGCCTGCGATCGGCGAGCTGCGGAGGCCCGGCGCCGCCGGAAAAGGCGCGATTGACGCATAACCGCTTTTTCATAAACGCCAGCCAGAACGGGTCAACTGCGCAGAAAGCCTGCGCTTTCTTTTGCGACATGGCGGCTATGCGCTGGCGGAAGACTTTCCGGGCGGGCCGGGGTCTTGCGCCCGGCAGGAATGCATCCGAAACAGGACGAAAGGCGAGTCTGGGGCTGTCGGTCTGGTGAATGGGTCAGCCGTGCCGTGCCGCCTCCCCCCGTCAAAGTCACCCGCGCCGGATCGTGCGTGCCACATCAGCCGACCCACAGGGGCGCGGCCGGGAGGGCAGAGCGACCGGGCCATAGATTGCGTGCGGACGGGTCCGCACCTCGGAGTAGCCAGATGTCAGACGATACGACCGCCACGCGCCGCGGGCTTGTCATGCTTGCCCTTGCCCTTGGCGGTTTCGCCATCGGCGTCGCGGAATTCGCCACGATGAGCATCCTTCCCTATTTCTCGCGCGAGTTCGGCGTGACCGAGGCGGCCGCGGGCCGGGCGATCAGTGCCTATGCGCTTGGCGTCTGCGTCGGCGCGCCGGTGATCGCGCTGCTGGGGGCGCGGGTGTCGCGGCGCGGCCTGCTGGTGGCGTTGATGGCGTTCTATGCCCTCAGCAACGCGGCCTCGGGGCTGATGCCGGGCTGGGGCGGGTTCACCGCGTCGCGCTTTTTCGCCGGGTTGCCGCATGGCACCTATTTCGGGGTCGCCGGGCTGATGGCGGCGTCGATGGCGCCAAAGGGCAAACGGGCACAGGCGGTGTCGCGGGTGATGCTGGGGCTGACGGTGTCGACCATCCTGGGCGTGCCGCTGGCCAATATCTTTGGTGCGCAACTGGGGTGGCGGTGGAGTTTCGCGCTGGTCACCGTGCTGGCGACGGCCTGTGCCACGCTGGTCTGGCTGTATGCGCCGAAACTGCCGACACCGGCGGACGCCAGCCCGATGCGAGAGCTGTCGACGCTGAAAAGCCGGCAGATCTGGCTGACGCTGGGGATCGGGGCGGTCGGGTTCGGGGGCATGTTCTGCGTCTACACCTACCTCGCCTCGCTGGTGATGGAGCATGCCGGGGCGCCGGAGAGCGTGGTGCCGCTGATGCTGATGATCTTTGGCGTGGGCATGACGGCAGGTCAGTTCATCTTTGGCTGGGCGGCGGACAAGTCGCTGATGGGGTCGGCGGCGGTCTGCCTTGTGGTCAGCGCGATTGCCATGGTGGTGTTCTGGGCGGTGGCGGGGAACATCTGGCTGATGGCGCCGGTGCTGCTGGTGATCGGCATCACCGGCGGGCTGAGCACGATCCTGCAAACCCGCCTGATGGACCTGGCGGCGGATGCGCCGACGCTGTCGGCGGCGCTGAACCACAGCGCCTTCAACTTTGCCAACGCGCTTGGCCCCTGGATGGGGGGCATGGCGCTGGCTGCCGGGTTCGGCTGGCCTTCGGTCGGGCTGGTCGGCATGGGGCTGTCGCTGGCGGGGCTGGGGGTCTGGGCGATCGCGATGATCGACGATGCGCCGCGCCGTCGCGGGGTCGTGCCGGGCTGAACCGGCGCGCGCAGGCCTGGGCGACGGGCGGCTTTTCGGGCGTGATCCAAAGGCGCGCTGGCGTGTTTTCCGCCGGTCGCCGGACACTGGTCACTGGTCGCCGGACACTAAGGCTACCTCGGCGCTACGGGTGCCCTGGCGGGTGCGCGGGCCAAGAGGTCTTGCAATGTCGCGGCATTTCGCGATTTTGGTGCGCCGAGCCCCAAGGCGGGGCGTGCAGTCTGAACAACCCGGAGGCCGAGCCATGAATGTAGACCCCCCCGAGGTCGATGACACCCTGACGCCCATCCTGACGGTCGAGCGGATCGAGGAGGATTTCTATCGCGGAATCGCCACTCCGGGCGGCCGTGGTCGCAGTTTTGGCGGACAGGTCATCGCCCAGGCGCTGATGGCGGCGAGCCATACCGTGGGGCCGGAGCGGCGCAATCATTCCCTGCACGTCTACTTCATGCGGCCCGGCAAGGCGGTCGAACCCGTACTGTACCGGGTGTCGCGCGACATGGACGGGCGCAGCTTTGCGACCCGGCGCGTTGTCGCCATCCAGGGGGGCAAGCCCATCCTGACGATGGCGGCGTCGTTCCAGGTCGAGGATGCGGGCCTGTCGCATCAGGAAGCGTTTCCCGACACGATCACCCCGCCGGAGGAGCTGGAAAACGAATTGCAGCTGGCAGAGCGTCATCCCGAGGTGCTGAACGCAGAAACGCTTGCCTTTCTACGGCTGAACCGCCCCATCGAGGTGCGCCCGGTCGGCCCGACACCGCCCTTCGACATGGCCCCGCGCGAGGGCACGCAGTATCGCTGGATCCGCACCCGGTTCCCCCTGGCGGACGATCCGATCCTGCACCGCGCGGCGCTGGCCTATACCTCGGACCTGGGGTTGTTGCAGGCGGCGCTGACGGTGCACGGGCGCAGCTGGATCGACCCCGGTGCCAAGGTCGCCTCTCTGGATCATGCGCTGTGGCTGCACGGGGATTTCCGCATGGACGATTGGTTGCTGTATGCGATGAACAGCCCCTGGGCGGGCAATTCGCGCGGCATGACATTCGGCAAGATCTTCACGCGCGACGGGCGGCTAGTCGCCTCGGTCGCGCAGGAAGGGATGCTGCGGGTCGAGGACGCGGCGGGCTGACCCCCTGTTGTGCGACCGGTGCCGGGGGCGTTTGCATCTGCCCGGGCATATCGTGCGACACCGGCCCACGCGAAACAGCAAGAACGAATTCGGGCGGAGGTCGCAGACCTGCCGCCCGTTTTCGTGCTGCAAAAGGAATTGATCCTTGTCTATCCGCCGCAGGTGACAGCGGTATGTCAGCGCCGTGTCGCTGCCATGATCCTTGGCATTCGCTTGGGTGACATTGATCCCCGGGCGACCTTTTGCCCCCCGGACAGGCCTGCGCGGTTCCGCGTCGGCCGACGCCCGCGCATCCGCCGTTCGCCGTCGGCCGCCCGGGTGGTGCCGCCTGACGCGCGCGTCATGTCAGGTGCGGATCGGGTGCGGCCAGCAGGGGCAGGCGTTCGATCAGGTGAAACCGCCCATCGGTATCTTCCCCGGCAAGGCACAGGCTGGTGATGTTGAACGGGGCCATGTCGATCGCGGCCAGGTGCGGCGCAAGGGCCTGCGCCGTCTGTTCGGCCTCGTCGGGGGCAAGGCGACCTGTCAGGGTCAGGTGAAAGCGGAATTCCTCAAGCACATAGGGATACCCCCAGTCGCGCAGCAGCGCCTCTTGTCTGGGGCTGAGGCCGGCCTTTCGGCGGCGGGCCAGCTCTGCCTCGGGGGCGGCGGCGCGAAAATTGTCCAGGCCCCGCACCATGGTGCCGGCCAGGTCGGCCAGAGGTCCGGCGTCGCCTTCTGGCGTCAGGGCCAGGAAGGCGCCGAGACGATGCAGGCGCAATCCCGCCATGCGAACCGGGGGGCGCGTCGCGCAAAGCGCCCGCGCGGCGCTGCGCAGGGCGGCGACGCTGTGCCCGTCCGCCAGGCGGAACGGCGGCTTGATCGTGCCGTGAAACCCATATTTGCGCGGAGTCGCGGTGATCTGGTCAAGCGGGCGCGGCAGGCCTGCGATGTCGGGGTGCGGGGTCACACGCCCGGCCTGCGCATCCCAGCCAAGCCATGCGGCCCCGAAATCGGCCAGCGGGCCGGGATCGGGCATGTAATAGAGGGCGTAGCGGCTGAAATCTGTCATTGATGGGTCCTGATCCGGGGCCACGGTGGCATGTGCGTCTGATAGCGCAGCCAGCACGACAGGGAAATGACGGAGCGTCGGCGGCAAACGGGCGATCAATTTTTCGCGTGCCCAAAACGGTCCGAGCGATTGCCCCCGATGTGGGTCGCGGCGCCCCGAAGCCGCGCAATTGCTGAGGTTTCGCGCGGCAGCGGCACGGCCCCCGTCAACCATGCCGTGGCAAAATCGCCACCTGCCCTTGCGGCTGATCCGGCGCAATACTAAGACTCTGTTAGGGTCTGATCGATAGGGATCGGATGAGAACATCAAGAGCAGGGCGAGCATGCGAGATCCGGTAGACTTTTACATGAACAATCTGGTGCCGATGGTTGTCGAGCAGACAAGCCGTGGCGAACGGGCCTACGACATCTTCTCGCGGCTGCTGAAAGAGCGGATCATCTTCCTCTCCGGTCCGGTGCACGACGGCATGTCGAGCCTGATCGTGGCGCAGTTGCTGCACCTTGAGGCGGAGAACCCGTCGAAGGAAATTTCCATGTATATCAACAGCCCCGGCGGTGTCGTGACCGCTGGTCTGTCGATCTACGACACCATGCAGTACATCAAGCCGAAGGTATCGACGCTGGTTGTCGGTCAGGCGATGTCGATGGGGTCGCTGCTGCTGGCCGGTGGCGCCGAGGGGATGCGCTTTTCCCTGCCCAACTCCGAGATCATGGTGCACCAACCCTCTGGTGGCTATCAGGGGCAGGCGACGGATATTATGATTCACGCCGAACATACCAAGAAACTGAAAGAGCGGCTTAACCGTATCTATGTCAGACATACCGGGCAGAGCTACGAAAAGGTGGTGGACGCGCTGGAACGCGATAACTTCATGAGTGCCGAAGAGGCGAAAGACTGGGGCCTGATCGACGAGATCGTGGCAAGCCGCGACGCACTTCCCGACGCTGCCAAGTAAATTTGCCTGGCCCCTTGCCCGATAGGAGGGGAGGGGCCGAAGCGTAACTTTGGCGTTGTGGCCACGCAGGGGCTGACTTAGTCTGTCCTGCAAGCCAAGGGGGACGGCGCCCCCGAACGCGAGAGAAAGGCCCCACGAGCGGGCGAAAGGTAGAACGTAAGATGGCGACGAATTCCGGCGGAGACAGCAAGAACACGCTTTATTGCAGCTTTTGCGGCAAGAGCCAGCATGAGGTGCGCAAGCTGATCGCAGGGCCGACGGTCTTCATTTGTGACGAATGCGTCGAGCTTTGCATGGATATCATCCGCGAAGAGACCAAGTCGACCGGTCTGAAATCCTCCGAAGGTGTGCCGACCCCAAAAGAGATCTGTGGTGTGCTGGACGATTACGTGATCGGTCAGATGACGGCAAAGCGGGTTCTTTCGGTGGCCGTACATAACCACTACAAACGGCTGAACCATTCCGCCAAGGGCGGCGATATTGAGCTGGCGAAATCCAACATCCTGCTGATCGGCCCGACGGGTTGCGGCAAGACGCTGCTGGCACAGACGCTGGCGCGCATTCTGGATGTGCCGTTTACCATGGCCGATGCGACCACGCTGACCGAAGCCGGTTACGTGGGCGAGGATGTCGAGAATATCATCCTAAAGCTGCTGCAATCGAGCGAATACAACGTCGAAAAGGCGCAGCGCGGCATCGTCTATATCGACGAGGTCGACAAGATCACCCGCAAGAGCGAGAACCCCTCGATCACCCGCGACGTGTCGGGCGAGGGCGTCCAGCAGGCGCTGCTGAAACTGATGGAGGGCACTGTCGCCTCTGTACCGCCGCAGGGCGGGCGCAAGCATCCGCAGCAGGAATTCCTGCAAGTGGACACGACGAACATCCTGTTCATCTGCGGTGGGGCCTTCGCCGGCCTTGACCGGATCATCGCGCAGCGCGGCAAGGGCAGCGCCATGGGCTTTGGTGCCGATGTGCGTGATAACGACGACCGTGGCGTCGGCGAGATCTTTCAGGAGCTTGAGCCGGAAGACCTGCTGAAATTCGGCCTGATCCCGGAATTCGTGGGGCGCCTGCCGGTTCTGGCGACGCTGGAAGATCTGGACGAAGACGCGCTTGTCACCATCCTGACGGCACCCAAGAACGCGCTGGTAAAGCAGTACCAGCGCCTGTTCGAGCTGGAAGACGTGCAGCTGACCTTTACCGACGACGCGCTGAGCGCGATTGCCAAACGGGCCATCAAACGCAAGACCGGTGCCCGCGGGTTGCGGTCGATCCTCGAGGATATCCTGCTGAACACCATGTTCGAGATGCCGGGGATGGACGAGGTCGAAGAGGTCGTGGTCAACGAGGAAGCGGTGAATTCGGATGCGCAGCCGCTGATGATCTATTCCGAATCCAAAAAGGAAGAGGCGACCGCGGGCTGACGCAGACGGCGACCCGCAACGCAGATTTCAAAAGGCCCCGCCCGACCCGGTGGGGCCTTTTCGCTTTTCCGGGGTCGCTTTTCCCTGCCGGGGCGGCGACGGAGTGGCATCAATCTGCCGCCGGGGGCGGTTGGGTCCGGCGTCGGCCTTGTGCATTTTGATAGAATCATCGGAATTTGGCGGCGTCTGACGGCGCGATACCGCTGCGCGGCTCTGGACCTTCGCGCCCGAATGGGCCATATCGGAAGCAACAGACATCGGAGGCTTTGATGGGCGTTCTGAACACTCTACTGCGCGCGGCAACCTGGTGGAACGGCTCCACTCTGAACACCGCGCTCTATACCCGCCGCAAGGGCACCAAGGTCGGAGAAGACGACCAGGGCAACGTCTATTATCAGAGCGCGGACGGCAAACGCCGCTGGGTCATGTTCAATGGCGAGATCGAGGCAAGCCGCGTCAACCCCGACTGGCACGGCTGGTTGCATCACACCTTCGACACCACGCCCGCTGATCGCCCGCTGGTGCACAAGACCTGGGAAAAGCCGCACCAGGAAAACCTGACCGGCTCTCCTCTGGCGTATGCGCCTGCGGGGTCGTTGCGCCGGCCCGTGCCTGTCGCACGGGAAGATTACCAGGCGTGGTCGCCGGAATAAGCGTGTGACCGGCGGCACCGCCGCCGGCAAGGTGCCGCCGCGCCGCCAGCATCCCGACGTTGACATGGCCGGGCTGCACACCAGATTGTCGGAACGGAACACGGGCCGGCCGCGTATGGCCTGATCCGGTTTGGGACCAGAACGGGAAACCACGGGATATGTCCGAAAACACCACCGAAGTCGTCGTTGGCGCTGGCGTTCTGGCCATCGCTGCGGCGTTCCTGATCTATGCAGCACAGATGAGCGGTATCGGCAGCGGCACCGGGGGATACCCCCTGTTCGCGTCCTTCCGTTCTGCCGAAGGGGTCAACGTTGGCACCGACGTGCGCCTGGCGGGGGTCAAGGTGGGGACGGTCACAGGCATTTCCCTGGACCCGACGACGTTTCGCGCGCGCACCGATTTCACCCTGCGCGACGGCATCGACGTGCCCGACGACAGCCAGGCGATCATCTCGTCCGAGGGGTTGCTGGGGGGCAATTATGTCGAAATCATGCCTGGCGGATCGACCTTCAACTATGCCGCGGGGGACGAGATCCTGGATACCCAGGGGTCGGTCAGCCTGATCACGTTGCTGTTGAAATTTGTTGCCGGCAGCGGGGATAGTTCGAGCCAATGATGCGTTATGCCCTCGCACTCGCCGCCGCCGTTTTCGCGGCCACCGGCCTCGCTGGTACGTCCCAGGCACAGGAAGATGTCAGCCTGGGCACCGGGGTTCTTTTGCGGGGGCTGGACAAGATCGACGGCGACACCACCGACCTGCAAATTCGCAATGGCGAGGTCGCGCGCTTTGGCAGTCTTGAAATCGGGCTGCGTGATTGCCGTTACCCGGTTGGCAACCCGTCGGGCGATGCCTTTGCCAGCCTGACGATTCAGGAAACGGACGCAGGCGAACAGAAGGTGCTGTTCGACGGCTGGATGATCGCGTCATCGCCCGCGCTGAACGCGCTGGATCATTTTCGCTATGATATCTGGGTCCTGCGTTGCACCGTTCCCGCCGGTGTTCAGGACCCGGCGCAGCAGACCGCCCCGCCGCCACCGGGCGAAGACGACCTGCCCCCCGATAGCGAAGCGGCACCCGTCGACTAATTAATTGCCCGGAGCTGCCAAGGTCCCTGATCTGCCTCAGGGCCTGGCTGTCCGCCCAGCTCAGCCGCCGTGCGACAGCCCCGCGTTTCGTGCAAGCAGGCCCTCGACCGTCTGGACGAGGCCGGGAGGGTCGAATTCCGCCGCGCCCTGCAGCGCTTCGGCCAGCATCGCATGATACCTCGCCCGGCTGACCTCGATCGCGCCCAGAGAGGCGAGGTGCGTTGTCAGGAATTGCGTGTCAAAGACGGTAAAGCCCGTCAGGTTCAGCCGATCCACCAGCCAGGCCAGTGCGATCTTGGAGGCGTTGGTGCGGCGTGAAAACATGCTCTCTCCAAAGAATGCCCGCCCCAGTGTCACGCCGTAGACCCCGCCGACCAAGGTGTCGTCCATGTCCCAGACCTCGACCGATCCGGCATAGCCGCGGCGGTGCAGATCGAGGTACAGGTCTGCAATCTCGTCGTTGATCCATGTTTCCGCACGGTCTGCGCACCCCTCCAGCACACCGGCGAAATCCGTGTTGACCGACACGCGGTGGTCCGGTCGGCGCAATGCCCGCGCCAGGGACCGCGAGATGTGGAATTGATCGAGTGGAAAGATGCCCCGACGGCGTGGGTCGACCCAGAACAATTCGGTATCGTCGCGGCTTTCGGCCATCGGAAAGATGCCCGACATGTAGGCCTGTAGCAGCAGTTCGGGCGTAATGCGTTCGTCGTCTTGATCTTTCATGTGGCACCCATCGTTGCGGGCCAGCCTGCGCCCGTCGGGTAAAGATCGCGTTGCGCGGCCCGGATCCGACCGTGCGTCATGAGGGACCAGATCACCCGGGGCCCAGATGGGCCGATGAACCGGGGCCCGGTCACGCGGCGGGACAGGATCATCAGCGCGATCCTGCCCCGCCGAGGTGACGGGCCCCGGCCGGTGTCAGCTTGCGTAGGTCCGCTCCAGCCATTTTTCCAGCCAGTGGATGTTGTAGGTCCCGGCGTGGATATCGGGGTCCTGCAGCAGGCGCACGAACAGCGGCACGGTATTTTCGACACCATCGACGATCAGTTCGCCCAGGGCACGGTCCAGACGGGCCAGGGCCTCGCGGCGGTCGCGGCCATGCACGATCAGCTTGCCGATCAGGCTGTCGTAATACGGAGGGATCGAATAGCCGTCATAGAGCGCCGAATCCATCCGCACACCCAGCCCGCCGGGCGCGTGGTAGGCGGTGATCTTGCCGGGGCGCGGGGCAAAGGCCGGAACCGTTTCGGCGTTGATGCGCACCTCGATGGCGTGGCCGTTGATTTGCAGATCGTCCTGGGTGAAGGACAGCGGCAGGCCCTCGGCTACCCTGATCTGTTCGCGCACAAGGTCGACACCGAAAATCGCCTCGGTCACGGGGTGTTCGACCTGAAGACGGGTGTTCATCTCGATGAAATAGAACTCGCCGTTTTCATACAGGAATTCGATCGTACCGGCGCCGGCATAGTTGATCGCGGCGACGGCGTCGGCGCAGACCTTGCCGATGCGGTCGCGCTCTTCCTGGGTGATGGTGGGGCCGGGGGCCTCTTCCAGCACTTTCTGGTGGCGCCGTTGCAGGGAACAATCGCGTTCGCCCAGGTGAACGGCCTTGCCCTTGCCGTCGCCAAAGACCTGGATCTCGATGTGGCGCGGAGTGGTCAGGTATTTCTCGATATAGACTTCGTCATTGCCGAACGCCGCCTTGCCCTCGGAGCGCGCGGTATGAAAGGCGCTTTCCATCTCGCTTGCGGTCTGGGCCACCTTCATGCCGCGACCGCCACCGCCAGCGGTGGCCTTGATGATCACGGGATAACCGATTTCCTCGCCGATGCGGCGGGCATCGGCCAGCGTCGGCACACCCCCATCCGAACCGGGCACGCAGGGCACGCCGAGCGCCTTCATCGTGTCCTTGGCGGTGATCTTGTCACCCATGATGCGGATGTGTTCGGCGCGCGGGCCGATAAAGCTCAGCCCGTGGTCTTCGACGATCTGCACAAAGGCGGCATTTTCCGACAGAAAGCCATATCCGGGGTGAATCGCCTGCGCGCCGGTCACCTCGGCGGCGGCCATGATCGCGGGGATCGACAGGTAGCTTTCGGTGCTCGACGGGGGGCCGATGCAGACACTTTCGTCGGCCATGCGCACATGCATCGCGTCGCTGTCGGCAGTCGAGTGGACGGCGACGCTGCGAATGCCCATCTCGCGCGCGGCGCGAATGACACGCAGGGCGATTTCGCCGCGGTTGGCGATCAGGATCTTTTCGAACATGGGATGCCTTACTCGATGATCATCAGGGGCGAGCCGTATTCCACTGCGGCCTTGTCTTCGACGAGGATGCGCTTGACCACACCGGAGCGGGTCGCGGGGATATGGTTCATGGTTTTCATGGCTTCGACGATCAGCAGGGTGTCGCCTTCGGATACCGTGTCACCGACCTTGACGAAAGCGGGCGATGTCGGTTCGGGCTGAAGGTAGACCGTGCCCACCATGGGCGACGTAACAGCACCGGGATGATCGGCAGGATCGTCCGACGCGGCCGCGGCTGCCACGGGCGCGGGGGCCGGTGCGGCGACGGGCGCGTGGGCCGGTGCCGGGGCGGCAGGGGCCGGGATCGCCATGGTGGCGGTCACTTCGGATTTGCGGCTGACCCGGACGTTCAGCCCGTCATCCTTGGCGTATTCGCGTTTGACCTCAAGTTCGGTCAGATCATTCTCGCGCAGCAGTTCTGCCAATGCCTTGATAAAGGCCACGTCTGCTTCATGCGTCTTGTCAGTCATTGCACCCTCGATCGGATATACCGCCCCCCCATACCCGGAGGCACTCATATGATTGCACCGCTTATAGAGAAAGCCGTTCCGAGTGAAAAGGCGTCGATGTCAGCGCAGGCTGGGGAATCGGTTTCCCGCCGTTCATGCGGTGGGGTTCCCATGGCGGTAGCGCTGACGCAGGGCCTTCAGGGGGTGCCTTCAAGCGATCCTCACCGACGCAATCCGACTCTCGCCGTGCGCCGAGGCGGGGGCGGCACAAACCGGACGGGACAAAGCGTACGGGGCAAAGCGAAAATGGGCCGCTCCGATCAGGAGCGGCCCATGGTCAGGTCCGGCTATCAGGTCCGGCTACAGGCCCGCAGGCCGCAGCGTCGGATCAGGATTTGCCCAGCATGACGGGTTCGTCGTCATTGACTTCGGTGGCGTTGTCGTCGTCGAACTCGGCCATCGCCTCAAGCTCGGACTTGGTATAGCCCTCGGCCCAGACGTCGGTGCCGTCAAAGGTCAGATCGGACAGGGGCAGCGCGACGTCATGTTCGCCCAGGCCCAGGAAGCCGCCGATACCGACCACGGCCATGGCGTTGCCGTTGATCAGGACGACGCTGTCGATCTCGCCGATGTCATCGCCATTGGTGGTCTTGACGGAGTAGCCTTCCAGATCTTCGGCGGTCATCGTCATCGGGGCGACGTCTTCACCGACGTTCTCGGCAACCTCGTCAGTGGCTTCGTCCACGGTGGCCTCGGTGTCGTTGGCCATTTCCGTGCTTTCCTCGGCAACCTCGTCGGTCGCGTCATCGAAAGCTTCGGCCGTGGCGTCCGCGCCGTCGGCAATGGCATTGCCGGTTGCGTCTGCAACATCACCAAGCTCTTCGCCAACGCCGTCGACCTGCGGGTCGGCCTGAACGCTGGTCGAGGCTTCGGCATCGACTTTGGTGCTGGTGGTTTCGGCCATCACGGGGGTGGTCAGCAGGGCGATTGCGGCGGCACCGGACAGCAGAGTTTTCATCGTGGTCATCTCGGGTCTCCTTAACTTTGTTTCGTTCGACGTATCGTGTCGTCGTCTGCTCACCCAACCCTGCGCACCCGTCGGAAGTTCCAACGAATTTTAATGGCCCGCCATCGCCTGGGCCCCTGTTCCAGACATGGGGACGCCGGCGGGAGGATGGTGCCGCATATGCGAACGGCCCCGGAGCGATTGCGCCGGGGCCGTTCCAACAGACTGATTTTGTATGCTTATACCTTGTTCATGCGGTTTTCGATAAGATCGTCCACCACCGAAGGGTCCGCCAGGGTCGAGGTGTCGCCAAGCGCGCCATAGTCGTTTTCAGCGATCTTGCGCAGGATGCGCCGCATGATCTTGCCCGAGCGTGTCTTGGGCAGGCCGGGGGCCCACTGGATCAGGTCGGGCTTGGCAATGGGGCCGATCTCGGTCCGGACCCAGGCTTCCAGCTCGCGGCGCAGCTCTTCCGAGGGCTGCTGGTCGTTCATCAGGGTGACATAGGCATAGATGCCCTGGCCCTTGACCTCGTGCGGGTATCCGACGACCGCCGCTTCGGCCACCTTGGCATGGGCAACCAGCGCGCTCTCGACCTCGGCCGTGCCCATGCGGTGCCCCGAGACGTTGATCACGTCATCGACCCGCCCGGTGATCCAGTAATATCCATCCGCATCGCGCCGGCAGCCATCCCCGGCAAAGTAGTAGCCCTTGTAGTCGCTGAAATAGGTCTTCTCGAAGCGTTCGTGATCGCCCCAGACGGTGCGCATCTGCCCCGGCCAGCTGTCCTTGATGGCCAGCACGCCCTCGGTCTGCGTCTCGGTCAGTTCCTTGCCGCTGGTCGGATCCAGCACGACGGGTTGCACGCCAAAGAACGGCTTGGTGGCCGAACCGGGTTTCGTCGCCATCGCGCCGGGCAGGGGGGTGATCATGTGACCGCCGGTTTCGGTCTGCCACCAGGTGTCGACGATCGGCAGCTTACCCTTGCCGATATTGTCGTTGTACCAGTTCCAGGCCTCGGGGTTGATCGGCTCGCCCACCGTGCCCAGCACCTTGAGCGAGGACAGGTCCGACCCCTCGACGAACTTGGTGCCCTGGCCCATCAGGGCGCGGATGGCGGTGGGGGCGGTGTAGAACTGCGCCACCTTGTGCTTTTCGATCACCTGCCAGAACCGGCTGGCATCGGGATAGGTCGGCACGCCTTCGAACATCAGGGTCGTCGCCCCGTTCGCCAGCGGCCCGTAGACGATATAGCTGTGCCCGGTGACCCAGCCGACATCGGCCCCGCACCAGAAGACATCGCCGTCGTGGTAGTCAAAGGTCAGCTGCTGCGTCATCGCGGCATAGAGCAGATAGCCACCCGAGCTGTGCACCACGCCCTTGGGCTTGCCGGTTGAACCGGAGGTGTAGAGGATGAACAGCGGGTCCTCGGCCCCCATGGGCCGGATCGGGCAATCGGGCGCGACCTGCGCCATCATCGCCTTGACGTCGACATCGCGGTCGTCGATCCATGTGGTCTGGTCGCCGGTATGCTTGACCACCAGGCAACGCACCTTGTCCGAGCAATGCAGCAGGGCGGCGTCGGTATTGGATTTCAACCCGGTACGCCGTCCGCCGCGCGGGGCGGTGTCGGCGGTGATCACCACCTTGGCGCCGCAATCGTTGATCCGGTTGGCCAGCGCATCTGGGCTGAAGCCCGCGAAAACGATGGAATGGATCGCCCCGATCCGCGCGCAGGCCAGCATCGCATAGGCCGCCTCGGGGATCATCGGCAGATAGATCACGACGCGGTCGCCGCGCATCACGCCCTGCGCCAGCAGCACGTTGGCAAACCGGCAGACCTTTTCGTGCAGCTCGGTATAGGTGATGTGCTGGGCGGGGGTCTCGGGGTCGTCGGGCTCGAATATGATCGCGGTCTGGTCGCCGCGTGTCTCAAGGTGGCGGTCGATGCAGTTGTAGGCGACGTTCAGCACGCCATCCTCGAACCACTTCACCGACACCTTGCCCAGATCGAAACTGGTGTTCTTGACGACCGAGAATGGCTCGATCCAATCAAGCCGTTGCCGGGCTTCGTGGCTCCAGAACGCATCCGGGTCATCGACCGAGGCCTGGTACATCGACGCGTAGGTGGCGGCGTCGATATGCGCTTTTGCCACGAAATCGTCGGAAGGGGGGTACATCTTTTCAGTCATCGCGGTCTCCTCATCGCGCGGTCAGCTTAGGGCGCGGGCGCGGCCAGCCGCAACCCGTCCTTTCGGCGCATGCCCGCAAGGTCGGGCAAAAAGCGCAATCTTTGCAAAGTGCTGCGGGCGTCAGATCGCCAGATATTCCGACCGCAACTCTTCATTCCCCAGAACTTCTGCCGCCGCGCCGTCAAACACAATGGTCCCGGTATCCAGGATGACCGCCCGGTCGGCCAGTTCCAGCGCACGCACCGCGTTCTGTTCGACAAGGATCGTGGTGATGCCCTGTTCCTTGATGATGCGCAGGGTCTTTTCGATCTCGTCCACGATCACCGGCGCGAGGCCCTCGTAGGGTTCATCCAGCAGCAGGACCTTGATGTCGCGCGCCAGCGCGCGGGCGATTGCCAGCATCTGCTGTTCGCCACCCGACAGGGTCACCCCCTCCTGCTTGCGGCGTTCACCAAGGCGCGGAAACAGTTCATAGAGCCGTTCCAGAGACCAGCCGACGGGCGGGGCGATCTGCGCCAGTTGCAGGTTCTCCTCTACCGTCAGGCCGGGGATGATGGCGCGGTCCTCCGGCACCAGCCCGATCCCCGCGCGCGAGGCCTCATAGCTGGCCATCTTGTGCAGCGGCTGGTGGTCCAACCAGATTTCGCCGCCCGTCACCTGTGGCGCATTCATCCGCGCGATGGAGCGCAGGGTGGTTGTCTTGCCCGCGCCGTTGCGCCCCAGCAGCGCCAGAATCTCGCCCTCGTGCACGTTGAAGGAGATGTTCTGGACGATATAGCTCTCGCCGTAATAGCTCTCCATGTTCCAGACCGACAGAAAGGCGGGCGCGCTTTCCGCGTAGTTCTTGCCCTTGTTGAAATCGGGTTTGACGTTCATCGCATTGGTTCCTTTTGCCCCGCCCTGCCGCGCGTGCGACAGAGGGGGAATACGGGGTCAGGCGGGCGTGCTTTCGCCCAGGTAGGCTTCGCGCACCTTGGGGTGGCCCTTGATCTTTTCCGGCACATCCTCGACCAGGGGCGTGCCCTGGGCCAGCACCGTGATCCGCTGCGCCAGCGAAAAGACGACGTGCATGTCGTGCTCGATGATGACGATGGTGATGTCGCGGCTGGCCTTGATCTGCTTCAGCAGGTCGATGGTGTTGTTGGTGTCGGCCCGCGCCATGCCCGCCGTCGGTTCATCCAGCAGCAAAAGGCGCGGCTGCTGCGCCAGGCACATCCCGATCTCCAGCCGCCGCTTGTCTCCGCGCGACATGGATGCGGCGTGCATGTGCCGCTTGTCGGCCATGTTCATGTCGACAAGCATCGCCTCGGCCCGGTCCCGGATGTCGCCCTGTCCCTCGACGCTGCGGATCACGTTCAGCTTGAAGGCCCCGTCACGCTTGGCAAAGCAGGGGATCATCATGTTTTCCATCACCGTCAGATCGCCAAAGATCTCGGGCGTCTGAAACACGCGGCTGATCCCCATCTGGTTGATCTCGTACGGCGTGCGCCCCAGCACCGACTGGCCGTCGAACATGACAGAGCCGGTGTCGGGGATCAGCTTGCCCACCAGGCAGTTCAGCAGCGTCGATTTGCCCGCACCGTTCGGCCCGATGATCGCGTGGACCGAATTTTCCGCCACGCTCAGGTTCACGTCACCAAGGGCCTGCAACCCGCCAAAGCGTTTGTTGACGTTCTTGACCTCTAGAATTCCCATTGTGCGCTCCTATTCAGCGGGTTTGGATTGCGCGGATTTCTCGTCGGCCCGCCTGGTTTTGCCACGGATCAGCCGACCGATGCGCGTGCCGCCCTCGACCAGCCCGCCGGGCAGGAAGGTGACGACCAGCATGAACAGCAGGCCCAGCGTCAGGTGCCAGCCCGAGCCGACGAAATGTTCGGCCACCCAGACCAGGCCATTCTCCAGCCCCTCGGGCAGACCGCCGAACCACTGGTGCAGCACGTTGTCGTTGATCTTGGAGAAGATGTTTTCGAAGTACTTGATGAAGCCCGCGCCCAGCACCGGCCCGATCAGCGTACCGGCCCCGCCAAGGATGGTCATCAGAACCACCTCGCCCGACGCCGTCCACTGCATCCGTTCGGCCCCCGCCAGAGGGTCCATCGACGCCAGCAACCCCCCGGCCAGACCGGCATACATGCCCGAAATCACGAAAGCCGCCAGCGTATAGGGCCGCGTGTTCAGCCCGGTATAGTTCAGCCGCGTCTGGTTCGACTTCACCGCCCGCAGCATCAGCCCGAAGGGCGAGCGGAAGATGCGGATCGAGATGTAGAAGGACACCAGCAACAGCACGGCGCAGAAGTAATAGCCGTTGGAAAACTGAAAGGCCCAGTCGCCAAAGTACATCGTCGTCGTTTCGCGCATCTCCAGGCCGAACAGGTTGGTTACGGGAATGCCGCCCGTGTCACTGACCGAGGTCCCGAGGACGCGCGGATCGTCCAGCGACAGTTGCAGCCCGGTTTCGCCGTTGGTGATCGGTGTCAGCACCGAATAGGCGAGGTTGAAGCTCATCTGCGCAAAGGCCAGCGTCAGGATCGAAAAGTAGATGCCCGATCGCCGCAGGCTGATGAACCCGATCAGCAGCGCGAACAGCCCCGCCACGATGACCGACAGGATGATCGCGGGGATGACGTTCATGCTCAGCAGCTTGAACATCCAGACGGCGGAATAGGACCCGACCCCGAGAAAGGCGGCGTGTCCGAATGACAGGTAGCCGGTCAGCCCGAACAGGATGTTGAACCCGACGGCAAAGATGCCGAAGATCACGAAGCGTTGCATCAGGTCGGGATAGCCCGCGTTGAACTGCGCCATGGCGCTGTCCTGCGGGAACGGGTTCAGGATGAAGGGGGCGCAGAGTGCCAGCACGGCAACGACACCCAGTAGGGTCAGGTCTTTTCCTTTGATACCCAGCATGGGTTACTCCTCCATCACGCCCTTGCGGCCCATCAGGCCCCGCGGACGTGTCAGCAAAATGATGATGGCGGCCAGGTAGATGATGATCTGGTCGATGCCGGGAATGATGGACTTGATCTCGTTCATCGAGGCAAAGCTCTCAAGGATGCCCAGCAGGAACCCCGCCAGCACTGCACCGGGCAGGGATCCCATGCCGCCGACGACGACCACGACAAAGCTCAGCACCAGAAAATCCATGCCGATGTGATAATTGGGCGAATTGATCGGTGCGTACATCACGCCCGCCATGCCCGCGACTGCGGCGGCCAGGCCGAACATGATGGTAAACCGCTTGTCGATATTGATGCCCAGCAGGCCGACCGTCTCGCGGTCCGCCATGCCGGCGCGTACGACCATGCCGAAGGTGGTGAATTGCAGGAACGCAAAGACCGCGCCGATGATCACGGCGGCAAAGGCGAAATAGACCAGCCGCCAGTAGGGATAGATCACAACGTTCGGATCCATCCCCAGCATCGCGCCGAAATCGAAGCTGCCGCGAAAGGCGTCCGGGGCAGGGGTGGCGATCTGGTTGGCGCCGAAATAATGCTTGATCAGCTCTTGCAGCACGATGGCCAGGCCAAAGGTCACCAGGATCTGGTCGGCGTGGGGGCGGCGATAGAAATGCTTGATCAGGCCCCGCTCCATGATCACGCCGATCAGCAGCATGATCGGGATCGCGAACAGGATGGCCAGCGGCACCGACCAGTCGATCAGGGCCGCGCCTATGTCGGGGCCGAACCAGCTCTCGACGTAAGGCGTCTTGATCTGCGCGGGATTGCCCAGAAAGTCGGTCTTGGTCGGGTCCAGCGTGATTTTCGACAGTGTCAGGACTTTCTGCACCGTTACCGCGCAGAAGGCCCCGATCATGAACAGCGCACCATGCGCAAAGTTCACCACGCCCAATGTGCCAAAGATCAGCGTCAGCCCGAGCGCGATCAGCGCGTAGGCCGAGCCCTTGTCCAGCCCGTTCAGGATTTGCAGAAGGATCGCTTCCATTGTCACCACTCGCGTTTCTTGGAAGTTGCGATGCACCACAGGGGCCGCCTCTGGCCCCTGTCCTGGTCGTTCGGCATCGAAATCGAAAAGGGGCCGGCAGCCGGCCGCAAAGACCGGCCGCGCGGTTCCCTCGCGCGGCCGGTCAGGATCGGCGCGTTATGCGCCGGGGTTGCACTCGCCCAGGGCGCCGCCCGCGAACATCGGATGCTCGGGGTCGTAGGTGACCTGATCAACCGGCGTGACCTCGACGATTTCCACCAGGTGGAATTCGTCCTGCGGGTCCTCGGCGCCCTTCACGACCAGCACGTCCTTGAAGCACTGGTGGTCATCGGCGCGGTACAGGGTCTTGCCGTTGCCCAGGCCGTCGAACTCGAACCCTGCAAGGGCTTCGCCCACGGCGCAGGGGTTGAACGACCCGGCACGCTCGACCGCGTCCGCGTACAGCAGTGTCTGCGCATAGCAGGTCTGTGCAGCCTGGCTTGGCGGAAAGCCGTACTTGGTGCCAAAGCTTTTGACAAAGGCGGCGGTGCCCTCGTCGCTCAGCTTCCAGTCCCAGTTCTGCGATCCGACGATGCCCTTGATGTTCTGACCGGCACCCTTGGCCATCAGCTCGGAATACAGCGGCACGACGATCTCGAAGTTCTTGCCGTTGACCTGCTTTTCACGCAGCCCGAACTGCACGGCGTTGGTGAGCGAGTTCACCATGTTTCCGCCGTAGTGGTTCAGGACCAGAACGTCGGCACCCGAGTTCAGCACGGGTGCGATGTAGGACGAGAAGTCGGTCGCCGCCAGCGGGGTCAGCACGTTGTTGACCGTGGTCCAGCCAAGGGCCTCCGTCGCGGCCTGGATCGATTCCTGCTGCGTCCAGCCCCAGGTGTAATCCGCCGTCAGGTGATAGGCGGCACGGTCGCTGCCATAGAGCTTTTCCAGCACGGGCGCCAGCGCCGCCGCCGACATGTACGCGTTGAAGAAGTGCCGGAAACCGTTGGCCTTCTTGTCCTTGCCGGTGGTGTCGTTGGAGTGTGTCAGCCCGGCCATGAAGATCACGCCCGCTTCCTGGCACAACCCCTGCACGGCCACCGCCACGCCCGACGACGAACCGCCGGTGATCATGATCGCGCCATCTTTTTCGATCATCGACTTGGCACTGGCGCGCGCCGCATCGGATTTGGTCTGGGTGTCGCCGGTCACATAGGCGACCTTCTTGCCCATGATGCCGTTGCCGCCAAGCGCCTTGGAGCTGAAGGTGTTCAGCATCCCGCCGTCGCCTTCGCCGTTCAGATGCTCGACCGCCAGTTCGTAGGCGCGCAGCTCGTCCGCGCCCTCGTCGGCATAGGGGCCGGATTGGGGAACGTTGAAGCCCAGCGTGACGGTGCCGCCCGTCGGTTCATTGGTAAAGGCCGAGGCCGAGGACGCGGTGAAGATGGTCGGCAGGGCCAACCCCGCGCCACCCACGGCACCGGACTTCAGCAGCCCTCGGCGTGTCAGTAATTTCGACATGAAAATCCTCCCTTGGATTTGGTGCGGCAGCGCCTCCTCCGCGCTGGTCGCGTGCACGAACGTGCAAAGGGATCATCGCACCGGTGGCGAAAATTCTGCAACAACTCCTTTTGATTGCTTGATTTTTTTGTAAATAAATAAACAATGAAGCCGTGAGGTCTGTAAATAAATTCTATCGCACCGCAGAAATTCGTTGAAATAGCAGGGGAATTTGCATGGCCCGAACGCTGACCGGCACACGCATTCGTGACCGAAGGACGATGCGCGGGATGCGTCAGGCGGATCTGGCGCGCCTGTCGGGCATATCGGCCAGCTACCTGAACCTGATCGAACACAACAAACGCAGAATCGGCGGCTCGCTGCTGCTCTCCATCGCCGCCGCGCTGGACGTCGAACCCTCGGCCCTGTCCGAAGGGGCCGAGGCGGCCTTGCTGGCGACCCTGCGCCAGGCGGCCGCCGATCGCGCCGAAGCGGGCGCCGAACTGACCCAGGTCGAGGAATTCGTCGGCCGCTTTCCCGGCTGGGCGCAATTGCTGGCCGCACAGCAACGTCGCCTTGGCGCGCTGGAACAGGCGGTCGAAGCCCTGACCGACCGGCTGGCGCATGACCCCCACCTTGCCGCCTCGATGCACGAGGTGCTCTCGACCGTCACGGCCATCCATGCCTCGGCAGAAATCCTTGTCGCGGAAACCCGGATCGAACCGGAATGGCGCGAACGCTTTCATCGCAACATCGCGGAGGACTCGGCGCGGCTCGCCGAAGGGGCCCGCCGCCTGGTGGACGAGATCGAGGCCGGAGGTCAGCGCGATGCGACCCTCTCCTCGCCCCAGGACGAGGTCGAGGCCTTCCTGTCCGATCATGACTTTCACATCCCCCTGCTGGAAGAGACCCCCACCCCGGACGCGGTCGAGGGCGTGCTGGCCCAGGCCGGTGGGCGCCTCTCCACCGCCTCGGCCCGCCTGATCGCGCGCCGTTTCCTGGATCTCTATGCGCTCGATGCCCGCGCGCTGCCGCTGGACACGGTCGCGCAGGCCATTCCTGAGGCCCCGGCGCGGCTTGATCCGGCACAGCTCGCCACCCGCTTTGGCGTCGATCCGGGGCGGATGATGCGGCGCTTGGCGACGCTGCCCGGCGCGGTTCTGGCCGATCTGGGACAGCCGCCCCTGGGTCTGGTGGCCTGCGATGCCTCGGGTACGCTGACCTTTCGCAAGCCGCTCGCGCCGTTCCCGTTGCCGCGCGTCGGGGCGGCCTGTCCGCTCTGGCCGCTGTTCCAGGCCCTCAGCCGGCCGATGATGCCGCTGCGCCAGGTGATCCGGCTGGCCGGGCGGTCAGAGGGGGTGTTCCTGACCCATGCCATCGCCCAGCCCTATGGCCCGCAGGTGCCCAACCGCGATCCGATGTTCGAGGCGCACATGCTGATCCAGCCCACCACGGTCGACCCCGCCCAGGATCCGGCGTCGGATGATCTGCCGCGCGTCGGCGTGACCTGCCGGATCTGCCCCAAAGCCGGGTGTCGGGGGCGGCGCGAGCCCTCGATCATGGCCGAGGCGCTCTGATCCGCGGCTGTGTCGGGTAAAAATACAGCCCACAGGCATGTGAATGTTTCCCCACTCGCGCAAAGGCTGCTACCACTACGCCGATTGCTGTACCGCGCGGTGCCGATTTCCGTGGCGAAAATGGCCAATCGCTCTTCTGGGAGGGGGAGGAACGAATGGGCAAATCTGTTCTCGTGATCGAGGATGAACCCAATATCATCGAGGCGATCAGCTTTATCCTGTCGCGGGATGGGTGGCATGTCGCGACCCATTCCAACGGCATCGACGCCGTCGAGGCGGTGCGCGCGCGGCGTCCCGATCTGGTGATCCTGGATGTCATGCTGCCGGGCCGCTCTGGCTACGACATTCTGCGGGAATTGCGTGCGGGGCCGGAAACCGGCGGATTGCCGGTGTTGATGCTGACCGCGCGCGGCCAGCCAAAGGACCGCGCGATGGCCGAGCAGATCGGCGCCAGTCGCTTCATGACGAAACCGTTTTCCAACGCCGAGGTGCTGGAGGCCGTCAACGACCTGATCCGCGCATGAGCCCGCGTCCCGGACCCCTGTTCCTGGAGCGGCGCGGGTATCGTCAGCGCCGCATGACCGATGCCGCGCGCGTGCTGCCGATGCTGGGTCTGGTGCTGCTGGCCATGCCGTTGCTCTGGCCGCAGGGCGACGGGACATCGCGCGCTGTCGCGGTCGGGTCCGATGTCGGGTCCGATCTCGCGTCCGATGCGTTCCCGGCGGGGGCCGATGCGTTCCCGGCGGGGGCCGATGCGTTTACGGCAGGTGGTGGGGTGGATACGGCCTTTGCCGGGGCGGATGTGGCCACCGGACTGGCTGCGCCGCAGGTCATGGCGACATCGCACGCGATGATCTACATCTTCGGGGTCTGGGCGTTGCTGGCGCTGGCCTCTGCAATCCTGGTCAGCCGCCTGTCGGACGAGGCGATCTTTGACCCCGACGCGCTACCCCGCCCACCCGACGCCGGGCGCGATGCCGCCGCAGGCGGACACGCGCGCCCCGATGCGGCGACACGGCAAGGAGAGGCCGCAGGCACGCCAGCTGCGGCGGTGCCCACCCCCGACCGCACGGCACCTGCCGCCGCAATGTCGCCTGATGATCCGGCTTCGGAACGCCCGCTTCCCGACGGAACTGCGCCGTCACATGATACCGGGGGGCGCTGATGGCCTCGCTCAACCTGCTGGTTGCGGTCAGCCTCATCTACGTGGCCTTCCTGTTCGCCGTTGCCTTCGGCGCGGAACGGGCGGCGATGAAGGGGCGGGCAGGGTGGCTGCGCTCTCCGGTCGTCTACACGCTGTCGCTGTCGATCTATTGCACCGCATGGACGTTTTATGGCGCGGTCGGGTACGCGGCCCGCTCGGGGCTGGAATATCTGACGATCTACATAGGTCCCTCGATCGTGATGATCGGCTGGGTCTGGGCGCTGCGCAAGATCGTGCGCATCGGCCGCAGCCAGCGCATCACCTCGGTCGCGGACCTGATCTCGTCCCGCTACGGCAAATCCAACCTGCTGGCCGTCGCCGTGACGCTGATCGCGGTTGTCGGCACCACGCCCTATATCGCGCTGCAACTGCAATCGGTGACGCAAAGCGTCGCGGCCTTTGCGGCCGCCGACCCTTCGGTGGTGATCCCCGCAGACAACCGCGCCACCGCGCTCTGGGTGGCGGCGGGGCTGGCGGCCTTCACGGTGCTGTTCGGCACGCGCAACCTCGATTCCAACGAACGCCATCACGGCGTCGTCATGGCCATCGCACTCGAGGCGGTGGTCAAGCTCTGCGCGCTGCTGGCCGTCGGCATCTTTACCGTCTGGGGCATCGGCGGCGGGGTGGGCCAGACTCTGGCGCGCATCGATGCCTCGGCCCAGCTGGGCCAATGGCAGATGGCGCCGGGGCGCTGGTCCGGCCTGATCTTCCTGTCCGGCGCGGCGCTGCTGTGCCTGCCGCGCATGTTCCAGGTCCTGGTGGTCGAGAACGAGGACGAGCGCCACCTGCGCACCGCCTCCTGGGCCTTTCCCGCCTACATGATCGCGATGAGCCTGTTTGTCATGCCGATTGCCGTCGCCGGCCTGTCGATGCTGCCCGACGGCGCCAACCCCGACATGTTCGTCCTCACCCTGCCGCTGTCCGAGGGGCGCACGGGGCTGGCGGTGTTTTCCTTCCTGGGGGGCTTTTCCTCGGCCACTTCGATGGTGATCGTCGCGGCCATCGCGCTCTCGACCATGGTGTCGAACCATATCGTCATGCCGATCTGGCTGTCGCTCAACGGCAAGGGCGCGATGGTGTCGGGCGACGTGCGCCACGTCGTCATCATGGCCCGCCGCGTCTCGATCATCGGGGTGCTGTTCCTGGGCTACCTCTATTACCGCCTGTCCGGTGGGGGCACGGCGCTTGCGGCGATCGGGTTGATCTCGTTTTCGGGCGTGGTGCAGTTTCTGCCCTCGATGCTGGGCGGCATCTTCTGGCGCGGCGCCACGCGCAACGGCGCGCTGGCGGGGCTGATCCTGGGCTTTGCGACCTGGCTCTGGTGCCTCTTCCTGCCGTCCTTCGGGGATGGCGTCGTCCTGCCTGCCGGGGTGTTGGCCCACGGCCCCTGGGGCATCGGCTGGCTGCGCCCCTATGCGCTGTTCGGCATCACGGGCCTCGACCCGCTGGTGCATGGGGTCCTCTGGTCCATCCTGCTGAACACGCTTGCCTTTCTCGGCCTGTCGATCTTTTCCTTCCCCTCCCCGATGGAGCGGCTGCAAGGCGCGCAGTTCGTCAACGTCTACCAGCATTCCGCCAGCCCGCGTGGCTGGTCCGGCGGCATCGCGCAAAGCGAGGACCTGATGATCATGGCGCAGCGCCTCCTCGGGGCGCACGAGGCGCAGAAACTGTTCCAGTCCGAGGCCGCGCGCCAGGGCGTGCAGGGCTATTTGCCCGATCCCAACGCCGCCTTCCTGCAACGGCTTGAGAGAGAGCTTTCCGGTTCGGTCGGGGCGGCCACCGCGCATGCCATGGTCGGTCAGATCGTCGGCGGTGCGGCCGTGTCCGTCGAAGACCTGATGGCCGTGGCCGATGAAACCGCGCAGATCATGGAATATTCCAGCCAGCTCGAGGCGAAGTCGGATGAACTGGTGCGCACGGCCCGCCAGCTGCGCGTCGCCAACGCCAAGCTGACCCAGCTTTCGGTGCAAAAAGACGCGTTCCTCAGCCAGATCAGCCACGAACTCCGCACCCCCATGACCTCGATTCGCGCCTTTTCCGAAATCATGCGCGACGCCCCCGGCCTGACCGAGGGGCAAAAGCATAAATATGCAAACATCATCCACGACGAAACCGTGCGCCTGACGCGCCTGCTGGATGATCTGCTGGACCTTGCGGTGCTTGAAAACGGCCAGGTCAGCCTGAACCTGACGCGCGCCCGGCTCGGTGATATCCTGGATCATGCGGTGGCGGCGGCGAACGGCGATCACAGCACGATCAAACTGCGCCGCGACCGTGCGCAAGAAGCGATCTGGCTACAGACCGACAGCGACCGCCTGGCCCAGGTCTTCATCAACCTGATCGCGAATGCGGGCAAGTATTGCGACGCCCGCACCCCGGAACTGCGCATCGCGGTGCGCCGCGCCGACGCCGCCCTGATGGTCGATTTCATCGACAACGGCGCGGGCATCGAAACCGAACAACAGGGCCTGATATTCGAGAAGTTTTCGCGCATCGGTGATCAGAAGGCAGGCGGCGCGGGCCTCGGCCTTGCCATCTGCCGCGAGATCATGTCGCGCCTCGGCGGGTCGATCACCTATCTGCCCGGGCAGGGGGGGGCGGCATTCCGTGTCACCCTGCCGTTGCAGGCGGCAATTGCTGCGCAATAGCGTCGGCTCTAAAGGCGATGGTAACCTTCTGGCCCCTACAACCGAGGGGATTGTCCGCATGAGGCGGTGGCGGAGCGTATGGTAAACGGCAATTCAAATGCAGTGCTGCGCAGAAAGGCGGTGGCTGCGCGCGAGGTCTATCAGGCCCGTGCGATGTCGCCTGAAAAAGCCTTGCGTCTGGCCCTGTCCAAAAGCGCGGATGATCTGCTGGATCTGCCGCTTGTCGTGATGTCGACCGAGTACGAATTCATCGCGGCCGAAGCACTCAGCGCCATGCTCAGCGATGAAGAGCTGCTGATGCTGCTGGATGGGCACGGCGGGACCGCGGGTGCGGTGTCGCTGGATCTTCAGGCAACCTCGGCACTGGTCGAACAAAGCACGATGGGCCGTGTCAGCCCGCTGGCCGCCGATCCCCGCGCAACCACCGCGACCGACGCCGCGCTGGTCGCTCCTTTGCTTGACGATGTGTTGCTGCGCGCCGCGATGATGCTGGAGGGCGACCCGGCGGCGGACTGGCTCACCGGGTATTGCTTTGGCGTGCGCATCGAAAACAAGCGGCTGCTGGGGTTGGCGCTGCGCGCGACCGACTTTCACGTCTTCCGCATTCAGATCGACCTGGCCGGGCTGAAACAGGGCCGCATCCTGCTTGCCCTTCCCGACCGCGAGGCGATCCCGGACGAGGCCGCCTTGCAGGAAGGCGCGGATCGGGACCGCAGCAATATCAGTGCGGCTGTCATGTCGGCCCCGGCTGTCATCGACGCCGTGCTGCATCGCCTGTCGATGCCGCTGGCGCAGGTCACGCGCCTCAAACCTGGCGACATGATCCCGATTTCGCGCGAGGCGCTGTCGTCGACGCGCCTGGAAACGGGCCGTGGGCAATGCCTGGGCAAGGTGCGGTTGGGGCAGGTCAACGGATTTCGTGCGGTGCGCCTGACCATGGATGGCCTGGCCGAAGCGCGCTCCGCGATCGAGGCGGGCGAGGGCGATGGCCTGGGCACCTCTGCCTTTGGCGGCGGGCGTGGCCTTGGCGCAGATGCGGACGATGCCGACGAACTGCCGATGCTGGGCGGTCTGCCGGGCGCGGATGATCTGCCCGATCCGGGCGATTTTTCCGCCGACGCCGCTGTCGGGGAAACAGAGACCGACGATCTGCCCGCACTCGGCGATTTTCCCGCGATGGGCGACCTTCCCGACCTGCCGGACCTGTCCGACCTGCCGGAACTGTCCGGCGGCGACGACACGGACGAAGAAGATGGCGGATTCGCCGGCGGCTTTCCGATGATGTCCATGGGCGACCTGCCAGACCTCGAACCCTAGATGGCGCGCATCGGGTGATGTCCCAGCAAGCCGAGCGATTGTCGCCCCACCGCTGAACGACCGCGGTGCTGGCGCGCATGGCCCCTGTCATGGCGGCTGTCCGATGATCAGGGATCAGCGACCCGCCAATTTGACCCGCCAGATTTCCCGCGCTCGGGGCACCTTGGAGGCGAGGTTCGGCGCCGGGCTGCGCAAAGGCGTCGTCCCGCCCCGGACTGTTCCGGCCATCGCAAGAGGCTCTTGCCTTTGGTGGTCACCCGGTGCGTTGCGAACGCGCCCGCCGGATATGGGGCCGGGGGACCGTCCCATCAGACCTCGCACCGCCACGCCGACCCTCATCTGGGGCTTGCGCCTTTGGTCGCGCCTTGGCCACCCCGCGTCACGGGCGTGATCCGGGGCGCCTGCTGGCGTGTCTTTGATGGGGCACTTCAGGCGACAGACACCGCCTTGTTACCGCCCAAATACCGACGTGAATACCGCCGCGAATTTGCGCCGTTTCGTGGCGTCGACTCTATTCGGCCAGCTGTGCCAGACGGGGCCGCAAACCGGACAGGTCATAGCCGGCCTTGGCCGCGGTCGACAGGATCTCGTCGACATCCCCGCCCGCCGATGCCTGTCCCAGCGACCAGATTACCGTGCAGCGGGTGCCCGATGCGCAATAGGCCAGAACCGGCCCACCCGCCGAAGCTGCGGCGTCCATCTGCTTGGAAATGTTGTCAGAAGTCATGGTGTCATGGGTCAGAGGCAGGACGAAAAAGTCGATACCTGCGGCCTTTGCGGCCTCCGCCATGGCGGCGGCCTGCAAGGGTTCGGGGTTCTCGCTGTCGGGCCGGTTGCAGATCACACGGGCGAACCCGGCATCCTTGAGGGCCGTGAAATCAGACGGCTCGATCTGCGGCGAAACGGCGTATGCGGGGGTGATCTGACGAATATCCATGACTGATCCTTAGTCCGCCGGAACCGACCTGTCCAGCCAGCTCCGCAGCTTCGGCGCCGCGCCCATGCCGATCAACATCGCGATGAGGAAAACCGCGCCGCTTGTTCCACCATAGGTAAGTGACGCGACAGCGGGGCCAGGGCAGAGGCCGACCAGACCCCAGCCGATTCCGAAAAGGACCGAGCCTATCACCAGTTTGCGATCAATCGATCTGTTGGGTACCGGAAAGGCCTGTCCAGCATAGGGCCGCGCCATCCGTCGTGCGATCTGCCAGGCGACCGCCATCGGCAGGATCGCCCCCCCCATGACAAAGGCCAATGTCGGATCCCAGTCGCCAAAAACATCGAGCCAGCCCTGAACCTTGCTTGTGTCGGTCATGCCGGAAATGAAAAGGCCTGCGCCGAAAAGGCCGCCAGCCAATGCGCCGATCCGCTTTTTCATCAGATCCACCCCAGGAGATGCCGAAAGAAAACAATCGAGAGACCGCCCGCCAGAATATAGAACACCGTAGCGACGATCCCGCGCAGCGACAGGCGCGATATGCCGCAAACACCGTGACCGGAGGTGCAGCCATTGGCGATACGGGTTCCGGTGCCAACCAGCAGTCCGGCCGCGATCAACGCCCACACGTTCGCCGTGGCGTGCGTGTCCGGGAGCTGGGTGAACAGGCCAAGCAGCAACGGCACGAGGAGCATGCTTGCCAGAAATGCCAGTCGCTCTCCGAGGTTGCCGCGTCCTGATCCGTCGACCACACCGCCAATGAGGCCGCTCGCGCCCATGATCCGACCGTTGCCCAGCAGGTAGACGGCGCCGCCGGTGCCAATCAGCAGGCCTCCGATCAGCCCTAAAATCCAATCAATATGCATCGCTTATCCCTTGATGTTTCTGTGACAGCTTGTTGATCGGAACCTTGAGAAAGACGTTGCCGTCCTTGTCCGGCGCGGGCATCCGGCCGCCGCGCATGTTCACCTGAAGCGACGGTATGATCATCTTGGGCATGGCCAGCGAGGCGTTGCGGGCATCGCGCATCAGGATGAAATCTTCGGCTGACTTTCCGGTGGCGACGTGGATGTTCAGCGCCTTCTGCTCGCCGACCGTGGTTTCCCAGGCATAGGTGTCGCGGCCGGGCGCCTTGTCGTCATGCCCGACGAAAATCCGGGTCGAGTCCGGCAGCGCCAGAATTTTCTGGATCGAGTTGAACAGGACGCTGGAGGAACCGCCGGGGAAATCGCAGCGTGCCGTTCCAAAATCCGGCATGAAAAGAGTATCACCGACAAAGGCGGCGTCACCGATCACATAGGTCAGACAGGCCGGAGTGTGCCCAGGCGTGTGCAATACCTGCGCCTGCAAGGCGCCGATGTTCAGGACGTCGCCTTGGCTGAAGAGCTGGTCGAACTGGCTGCCATTGCGCTGAAACTCGGTGCCTTCATTGAAGACCTTGCCGAACGTGTCCTGCACCTCTGTGATCTGATCACCGATGCTGATTTTACCGCCCAGGTGTTCCTGGATATAGGGTGCGGCTGAGAGGTGATCGGCATGGACATGGGTTTCCAGCAGCCAGTTCACATGCAGGTCATGATCGGTGATGAATGCGATGATCGCGTCCGCGGAGCGTGTATCGGTACGGCCCGAGGCATAGTCAAAGTCCAGCACGGAATCGATCACGGCGCAGGCGTCGCCCGTCGGGTCGCTTGCAACATAGGAAATCGTGTTGGTTGCGACGTCGAAGAATGCTGTCACGTCCGGTTTCATGTCCTGCCTCATTGGTTGCACCAGATCACGCGGTATACATATAATAAAAACGGAATGTATTGCAAGCCTCGACCTTGCAGGGGCACGTGTCGTTTTGTTTGGCATGCGAGAGGGGGCTTGGTTATAATCAAACCAAGCTGGATCGCGGATGGAGGAGCGCCCGGCCCAATCGTTAAATCTTCGGGTTACGCCCTGTGTGCCACCACACAGGCCTGCATTCCCGTTAGTCGAGGAGGAGAAGGTATGACGCCTACGACCACGCAAGAGTTGCAGAGAAAATTCGCTGATATCGCGGATCTGATCTCGGGGACACGGCCGGGCGCAAGACATCAACACCTGCCCAAACTGCATGAACTTGTTGGAGATTTTGCCCGCAAAGGGGTGGGCGTGCCAACAACGCTTCGCCAGATGCAGGAAGACCTGACCAACGAGGCGATTGAATCACGTTTCGACAATATGCCTGTTTGAGACCGTTCGGCGCATCTGAAGTGCGCGCAGTCCCTAGGACGTTTGACCACGAAGCCCGGCGCGCAGAGATATCGCGGCGGGTTTTTCGTATTGGTACCAATGAGTTTCGCTGCTTTGCAGCACCGTTTGCGCACCTTCGATTCGAGCGCTGTTGGGCCGAAATCCGCCGTTTTAGTGCGCGATGAAGGGCCGATCGCTGCCTTGGCTGCTGGCATAAATTGTCGCAGGGCGCAGTAGCTGCGCTGCGAATGTATACGGCACTTCAGCCAAGAGAGATCCCGGCGATGACCGCCATCAGGCCCAGAACCGACAGGAACATACCGCCCATGTTGTAGGGCATCGCTGCCCTAATTGCCGCGCGCAGAGCATCGTCGTCGGCGGCGCTGCGTTTGGCTCGGGCGACCATGACGATCGACCAGACCAGCGATGCCAGCCCGACGAGCGAAACACAGGCTCCGATCCAGATCATCCATTCCATGTTTCGGCGCCTCCCGATTGTCCGATATGCAACTGCGCGTAATCCAGTCACGTCAGTGTTGCAAGCCTCGGGCAAAGGGCTTCTCACCTCTTGCGGCAGGGGGCGGGGGCGGCTAGCAAGGGGCCTGCTGCCGATCAACACCTATCCGAAGACGCAAGGAAGACCATGGAAGACGAAACCAGTGCCGATTCCAACTATCGCGTAACTGCTGGCGAGTTGCGCCAGTTCATCGAGCGGATCGAGCGTCTCGACGCGGAGAAGAAAGACCTCGCTGATCAGCAAAAAGAGGTCATGGCCGAGGCAAAGGGCCGTGGCTACGACACCAAGGTCATCCGCAAGGTCATTGCACTGCGCAAGCGTGAGCCCGACGATATTGCCGAGGAAGAGGCGGTGCTCGAGATGTATAAAGAAGCGCTCGGGATGAGCTGAGACGGTCGGCCCGGCCTGCGTCGCAAGCGCAAGGCGGGCCACTTCGTTTGTTCTGCCGCGATTACTGTGCTCCGCCTTATGGCGGGGCGCGCTTTTATTACGTCCTTTGGCGAGATTGACAGCGCGGGCGTCCAGAGGTCAGCGGATGGAACCCGTTGTGTCGGATCATCGCAGATCTGGACAGGCCGGGCGGTTTAGGGCAACCAGTCGGCCATGCAGCGCAACGCCTCCTCTTCCTCTTTTCCCGCGATCGGCGCCGCGCGCAGATGGCTTCGGAACACCGGACTGTGGTCCATTGGGGCGGCTCTGATCGCGCTTGTCGTTCTTGGGCCGATCCTCTCGGTGCTTTGGACGGCGCTCTGGCCTGAAGAGAACATCTGGCCGCATCTGGTCGCCACAACCTTGCCGCGTTACCTCTCGAATTCGCTGATCCTGATGGCCTCGGTCGGGGCACTGACGGCGGCGACTGGCACCGGGGCGGCCTGGCTGATCACACGCTATCGTTTTCCCGCCTCGCGCTGGCTGGAATATCTGCTGCTTTTGCCGCTGGCGATCCCGGCCTATATTGGCGCCTACGCGCTGGTCGACTTTCTGGAATACGCCGGGCCGCTGCAAACCGGTTTGCGCGGACTTTTCGGTTGGTCCAGTGCGCGGGACTACTGGTTTCCTGATATCAGGTCGAAAACCGGCGCGATCATCGTGCTTTCAGCCTCGCTTTACCCCTATGTCTACCTTTTGTCGCGCGCGGCGTTCCGCGAGCAATCGGGCGGCGCGGAAGAGGTCGCGATGTCGCTGGGCAAGGGGCCATTCGCGCGATTTTGGAGCATAGGTCTGCCGATGGCGCGTCCTGCCATCGCCGCAGCGGTTGCCATCGTGATGATGGAGACGGTCAACGACTTTGGGACGGTCGATTACTTTGCGGTGCAGACGCTGACGACGGGGATCTTTTCGGTGTGGTTGCAGAGCTACAATGCCGGCGGCGCGGCGCAGATTGCCTGTGTTATCCTCGGCTTGGTGGTGGCCCTTGTCCTACTTGAAAAATCGAGCCGCCGCCGTCTGCATTTCTACACGCTCTCAAGCAGGCATCGTCCAGTGACGCGCGTGCACCTGCCTGGCTGGCAGGGCCGGGTTGCAACGGTGTTGTGCGCCTTTCCATTCGTACTCGGCTTTGTGCTGCCCTGTGGAGTGATCCTGTCGCATGCCCTTTCGCAATCGGGCGGGTGGAGCGATCCGGGCCTTTTGCGCGCCCTCGTGCATACGGTCACCGTCTGCGGCATTGCGGCTGTGGTCACGGTGCTGGCTGCGGTGTTCCTGGTCTACGGTGTGCGGGTCTCCGGCGCGGGCCTGCCCAAACTCCTGATGCCGGTAACAACAATAGGTTATGCCGCACCGGGTGCGGTGTTGGCCGTGGGTATCTTGATCCCGTTGGCGCTGATGGATCACCGCCTGGCCGATGCGGTGGCCGCAGTGACAGGTCACGATCCCGGGCTGGTTCTGACAGGCACCGCCTTTGCCGTCGTGCTTGCGTATTGCGTGCGGTTTTTTGCCATCGCACAGGGCGCCGCAGACAGTGCCATGGGGCGGGTGCCGCCATCCTTGCCGATGGCGGCGCGGTCGTTGGGGCGAAACCGGGCGGCCACTCTGCGCGAAGTGCATTTTCCCCTTATACGCGGCTCTCTTGCTTCGGCGCTGCTGCTGGTCTTCGTGGATTGCGTGAAGGAACTGCCAGCGACACTTTTGCTGCGTCCTTTCAACTACGACACGCTCGCAACGCGTGTCTTTGAAAAAGCCAGCCTTGAGCGCCTGGGTGAGGCCGCACCAGCCGCCGTGCTTGTGATCCTGGTCGGACTGTGTGCGGTAGGGTTGCTGGCACGGACGAACCGCTGAAGGTTTTGTGGTGCACAAGGTTGAAATTAGCCTTGATCGTCGTTGTCGCACCGCGTAAATGGCAGGAAATGCCCCTATAGCTCAGCTGGTAGAGCAACTGATTTGTAATCAGTAGGTCCGCGGTTCGAGTCCGTGTGGGGGCACCACTTTACACAACATACATTGAAAACATTGGATATTCTTCCAATTTTGTCCCACGAAAAAATGGCGTGGGACACATTGGGCATTAGCCGAGTGAAAATTCCTTGATGGAATCCATCGCGGCCGTCGCCATCCTGCGGCGATCCGCCTTGTTAGTGTAGATCGCCGATGTGGCAGGCTGAGTGTGTGCCATCACTGCCATGATCTGGTGTTGAGTGGCTCCAGCTTCGGCCAGCAGCTCACCCATTGCCTTGCGCAGTCCGTGCTGGCTGAGGCCTTCCATACCCGCTGCAGCGACCCAGCGGCGCACCCGTTCGTGCAGCGAGGCTGAGGTGCGAAACGGGCGCCCGTGCTCGCTCAGGATATATGCCTTGCCCTCGACCTTAGCAGCGCGCAGCTCAGTCAGCAGCTGGTTGGCAATTGGGACCGATACAAATGACGATCCCTTTTTCTTCGGCTGCCAGTCCAGGTAGGTGATCCCGTCTCTGATCACTTCGTTGCCGCGACCCAAGGTGATCGCGTCAGAAATTCGGCAAGCAGTGAACATGGCGAGGAACAGCCAGCGTCGCGCTGTAGAGCCATGCGGGTGGTGCGCCATGAAAGTTTTGACCTCGGCGGCTGTCCACGGCTTCGCGCCACCTCTGCTCTTGTGTGTGTTCGCTATGCCAACGCATGGATTGGTCTTGGCGCGCCCACGCGGGATCGCCCATTTGTAAACTGCGCTGAGGGCCTTGCGGCTGTTGTCGGCCTGAGCTGTCTTGCTTTGCCACTGGTCCATCATATGGATGACGCCCTCGGGGCCGAGATCATAGTGCAGATTGCCCAGCCGCTCGCCCTCCGGGTCCGTCATGTCACAGATCTTCGAGAGCAATGAACGGCGCTGCTTTAGCGTCATGGGGGAGGCATCGCCAGCGGTGACCCTAGCTTCCAGAGAGATCAGATAGTCGCGCGTTAGCTCGTCCAGGGAATGCCTTGGCGCGTGGGGAATGACTGGCTCTTCGACCGACTGGCCAGCGCGGGCTGCGTGGTAGTGTTCAGAGAATGCGGTGTCGCTTGGGCCGACGGGGATCCGGATGCGCCGTGACGGTTGGCCCTCGACCCGAACGCGATGGCGTATCTCGCCTGACGCCATCCGCTCAGGTACGTATCCGGGAAATTTCACCTTCATGATGCCTACCGCGCCTGACCGAACTTCCTTGGCGCATTTTGCATTGCGGCTGCGATGCGGTCACCCGATTCTTTCGCTTCGACAGAGAAACTGCCATCTGCGCCAACGCGGACGGCCCCGGTGGACATGCCGCACGCCTTGAGTGCTTCAATGACGTTTTTAACAGCAGCCTGAGATGGTTTTGCGCGCGCCATGGTTTAAGCTTCCTTATTGGTATTGTCGGTCATGCTGCTTTCTCCTTTTGCAGGGCATAGCCGCCCCATTGATCGGCCCAGGCCTCTGCCATTCCTGGGAATGTCTTGCTGCGGATTTTCCAGCGATCCGGGCCGGGTGGGGCGCGCCAGATCATTTCCCAC